>ERZ1090867.125-NODE-125-length-38303-cov-237.708586_pt1 | contig 38303 bp, 58 predicted proteins | sample MGYA00478476_ERZ1090867 | MGnify/ENA primary metagenome ERZ1090867 (study PRJEB33644, sample SAMEA5815742) | chicken gut metagenome | biome: Chicken; feature: Gastrointestinal Tract; material: Caecum | place: Ireland | collected 2019-01-01 | study: A study of... | reverse complement strand
GAAGACATTTTCCATGTCCATCAGCTCTTTCCGCAGATTTTCCAGAGCCATATACAGGGCGGTCTTCCTCTGATTGGTGGCCCCGGATTTATTCGTATATTCCTCCGTAATTTCACAGCCGTTTTCATACCATTTATCATTTAAAATCTCATATTGTATAGACAGTTCAGCGTACCGCCTTACGGGGGCTTCAAACTCAGGCTTAAAAGTCCCGATCTCTCGCATATTTTCAACGGTTTTGTTATATAATCTTGTGATCTTTGCCTTTCTGGCCTTGGTGCCTTCCACGCCTGTTTTACCCCCTTTCTTCAAAATCATCTCAGAGATGGAAACGCCTACCCTCACCAGTAGACGCCTTCCGATTTCCCGGGGCTACCCCAGGGGGGGCTTTTCCACAGGTTCCAGCCTGTAGTATTTTCCGTCCAGCTCTGCATATTTCGGTTTTCCATCTTCCAGCACGGCAATATTCAGTCCAGGCTTCGGATTTTTCTCTTTTTCCTGCTGCCTGGACAGATAAATCTCTCTTACTACTTCAGATATTTCTTTTCTGATCCCCTTCAGCTCCTGGACGATCATCTTTCCTTCATTTCCCTGCACGTCTCTTCCTCCAATCTTCTCCCGGCTGGATCATCTGCTGCAGTCTCAGCCCTTCTTCTGTCAGCTCTCCGGTCTGTCTGTTCTCCAATCGGTTATGTGTTGCCACGCTGACACTGATCAGGTTCCAATCTTCCCATGCCCATTCCGGATAGATATCTGCCGGATAGATATGGTGTACCACTGTAGCCTCTTCCGTCCTGCCGTACATTCTGGATACCTGACAGACATAGCCATCCAGCCTGAGGATATGCTTTCTTTTCTTTTTCCATTTGTTTCCGTAATAATTCATGCTTTTCTCCCACGTAAAAAGGGAACTGCCGCTGTCTGCAACAATTCCCTTTTCCGCAATCAGAAACCACTTTGTTAACTGAAATCCCTGATATCATAATAACATATTTGCGTGTAATGTGGTGTAACATTAGGTAACATTTGGTAACATCACACATCTATTTTGTAGTGCATGATTGCTTCCCGGTGTATTCTCCATATATGCTGCCTGCTATGCCCCATCTCTAAAGCTATTTCTTTTATGGGTTTGAAGTAGATATATTTCTTTATCAGCACATCTTTTTCATCCTCAGATTCTATCTGTGCAATCTTCCGGAGCTTTTCTTTCTTGATCTGTTCTGTTTCCTCCATGATCTGCAAGAGTTCTTCCCGCAGCTCTTCTTCCCTCTCCATATACCTGGATAGATCACTGCCTCCTGCTGCCGATCCACCGCCTCCTGCTGCCTTTGGGCTTTTTTTAGATTCTATGTATTGTGCCAGGTTCTCCTCTGCCCGCATTCTTTCTCTCACGGCTGTCCGGTATTCGTACAAATCCATGATCTTCCGTTCAAATAATTTTTTGTCACACATCTGTTATTTCCCTCCGTATCTGCTCACTGGTCAATTCATATCTGTTTAGGGATTGCTCAAATATTCCTCCCTTCTCTGTCGGCTCCAGGAATACAGGGAATCCTTCGGCTGTGTATTTTCTTCCGTCTATGGTTTCAGTATGGATCCGCTTGTACTTCTTTCCCTTTACCAGATTTTTTATTTCCATATGGCTACTCCTTTACCCTTGGTATGTATATCCTTTTCTCATGGTACTGTTCCACTTTCCGGACTTTTCCCAGGAGCTGCGTCATATGATCCAGAGTCTTTTTATGCTGTGGATCCTGAAAGAACTTCACGACTTCCTCCCTTTCCTCTGCCATGTCCTTGAATCTTCTCCGGTCTTTCCTGCATTTATGGAGCCTGGTGCTTAGTTTACTTCTCTCTTTGCAGGAAGGTTCAAATTCTATGGCATGGAGCAGATCCGTCTGTCGCTTTTCTTCCTGCTTTATCTGCTCCAGCGCATATGTATGGAGTTTCCTGCTTTCTTCTACGAAGTCCAGGAAGGATTTTATTTCTTCTGACACCATAGTGATCACCTCTTCCATTTCTGAAGAAATTCTTGCCAGAAGAAACATTCGTGGAATCCATTCTTGTCCATTAGTAATACAAATTTTTGATAGAGATTTACTACTTTCATTTTTCTGTCTTGTATGTATAATTTAGCGCCTGATGAAGGACCCTCTGAACGCCTGGTCTCCTGTATTACTACCGTATCCCCTTTATGTACTCCATACTTTTCCTCCAAAGCTTTTACATAACTTCTTCTTTTCTCTTCCTGCCGAAGTCCCCATAAAGCCTGTTCGGCTGTAGGATCCTTATAACCTTCTCCGTTCATCCCCGCTTTCACCTCACATTTTTTACACACCTGCCGTCCTTCTGGGATTATGCTCCCACAGCACACGCATCTATTTTCCATCTATGTCACCTTCTTTGTTAAATGGCAGTTTAGCATAAAACTGGAATCCCACAATCTGAATCCTTTCTGTTTGCAAAATAGCTTTCTCCTTCAGGAAGAGGATAATATCCCCCTCCTGCAAATTTTATTATTCCACTTATATCTTTTGCTGGTCCACCACACCTACACCGTATAACAAAGGGTGTGGGTTTATGATCTCTTTCAAATTCTTCAAGCCCTTTTTCCAAATACATGTTCCATCTCCGCCCACATTTTTCGCATTCATAGACCATTTTCCCATGTACCATTATTTCGTGATTATATTTTACTTCTCCGGTATCAGGTATCCTCTTTATCCGCTTTTGCATTCTTTTTATTCTATTGCTCATCTTTCTCCTCCAAATGCTTGTTATGCCAGGTTTTGCACCTTGCGCTTGCAGGAGTCGAACCTGTAAGCTCATGGACTCGAACCACTCTGCACCTGGCTGGACGGCCGCCGCCCAAATGCTTGTTTATTTTTCTTGTTTTTTCATGCGCCCCATCAAGTATCTGATGACATTTATGAAATCTCGTTTTGTGATCCCGTTATAGGTTTCCATACTCAATACCATTTTTATAGATTCCATCTTTTCTTCTTCAGTGGCAACTTGGGTATAAATATCTTTAAATATCGCCACAGCCATTCCTTTGCTCATTTATTCCACCTCCAATGCTTGTTTAGCTTATAAACTCCGTCAGCTCCATCTGTCCAGGTATCTGGCTTTCTTCCGGCAGGTTCTCCCATTCCACGCCTATGTAATCCAGGACCTTTCCCCAACCGTACTTTTCTCCGGTTTCCGGATCCGTACAGCAACGGTACATCCAGAATTCCCATTCCTTCGGGTTGCGCTCTCGGAGCTGGTCAAACCTATGTGGCCGCTTTTCCATGTGGATTCCGAATCCACACATGCTGCATCCTGTTCTCTGTGCGCCCGTAGTATAAAGCGTGCCATCTGGCCTGCGCTCTATGGTCCCGTAGATCTCTGGTACTGGCACTTCCAGATCCATGGCCAACTGTAGAAGGTCCTGACGCAAGAACGGTGCAAAAGGTGCAGATCGGATAGTTGTCTTTCCGAAGTAATTGCAGCCATGCTCCACCAAATCCTCTTCTCTTTGCCCACCTTCCGAAGCCATCATACCCAGGAAAGGCCTGCTCTTATGTTCTCTGGCCCATCTGTTACAAGGCTTTTCTTTCATGTATAGGCAGCACTTATTTGATACCAGGAAGTCCGGTTTTCCATAGTTCACGCCTTCATTCTCGTTTTCGTACCCTCCGAAGAGATTCAGCCACTTCTGCGGCAACTTCATTCTGCTATTCTTGGCATAGTGGCCCTGTGCCCCACACTCTCCGGTAATGATTGCATGCCTCACTGTTTTGTTTTTATCTGTGGGGTGCTGGAGTGTATCTATTCTTCCGGCTATCTTTTTGGATATCACCGGGAATCCCACCTCATTTAAGACCTTTACTTTGCTCTTGTCCGGTTTGAGTTTTATTATCCCAAGTGCTGTATGTACTCTTTGTATGCTCATATCTTCCAGTACAGATACGGATACAGCCGGAATATCCAGGCCTATTTTTCTCAGGAACAGAAGAAGAGTGATACTGTCTAAGCCGCCAACGCTCACATGGGCGCTCAGTCCCATATCGTCCAGCCTTTCCACAAATTCCCATGCTCTTCTTTCTGCTCTTTTTATCTTTACCTCATACGGCAGTTTTTGCATGGCTGTCATACGGGCTTTCGCTTCTTTTTTCCTCTGTCGAAATTCTTCTAAGGTTTCTTCTCCCATTTAGCTTCTCTCCATCCTTTCTTCAAATCCTCTATCTTTAAGAACATTCTCTTTCACTTTCATTTCTTCTATCATATCTTTTGTGTACTTATGTTCACTGATCTGGACGCTTACGTTATGTCCTTTCAGCAGGTTCCAAAGGTTTTCCCACTCTTTCCGGTTCAGGATTTCTTTCCCATTGGAGCAAAAATCGTGTTCCGCCCAGTTTTTCAAGTTATTCTGTATCATGTTCAGAACGAAACTGTTTTTTCCGCATATACATAGCTCACAAGGCTCTTTCATATGCCACATAGCCTGTGCGATAGTAAGCAGATACTCCTGGTTGTATGTTCCTTCTCCCTCCCGGTATGCCTTTCCGGTCACGGCTTTCCCGGAATCGGTGATGTATTCCAGGATATATCCGCATAGCCGCTTCTTTTTTCCCAGTGCGGCACTGCTGGTCTCTATGTACAGAGTTACCCTCCGCATCTTCTATCCTCCTCTCTTTCTCCGGGGCCTGCTGCCGTCTGGCCTCAGACCCCACTTTTTATGCGGTCCTCTGCCGGATACCCCGCAGGGTGTCTGTGGTGCTTTCTGCATAGTATTTCGCTGTCACCTCCGGGCTGGAATGTCCCAGGACTTCCTGGATCACGCCGATCTCTACCCCTTTATTTCTCAGTCCCATTCCCAAGGTCTTCCGGAATTTGTGCGGGTATACCCTGCAGGTCAGCCCAGCCCTCTTTCCGATCTTCCGCAGGATCAGCTCCACAGATTCTTTTCTCAATGGATTGTACGGAGTCCTGGAGCTTAAAAAGAGTTCCAGCTTATCGTCCTCACGTTTTTCCAGATATTTTCTTAGATAATATCTGCATTCCTCGTCCATATAGAGAAGGCGGTACTTTCCTCCCTTCTCCCCTTTTATATAGACATCTCCATTGTCCCAGTTGATCTGGAACCTGTTTATTCCAAGAAGCTCCCCGACTCTGGCCCCTGTGCTCCTCAGGGTTTCGATCAGCGCCCTTTCTCTCTCATCTCTGCAGGCTTCCCGGAGTTTCTCCATCTCTGTCCGGCTAAAATAATCTATCGGCTTCCTGGGCTCCGCCAGCGGTGGAATCGTCTCCACCGGGTTATCACTGATCAGCTTCTCTTTGCGCATCCAACCGTAAAATGCAGATATGAATTTCCTCATGTTGTTCACGCTTACATTATTGTTTATTTTCCCCTTTGCTTTGTTTCGGTTCTGGTACCATTTCAGGAATCCTGTTATGTCTATGTCATTTACTTTGGTAAGCTCTTTATCCGTGTATGTCAGCAGCATTTTTATAGCTTCCAGGTATGCGGTTATGGTTTTGGGGGACAAGTTCGATTTCTTGTAGATAAAAAGCTGTATGATATACTTGTTTTTCTCATCTACACTGTTCCTGATCTCTGCCGGAAGGGTTTCCCTTCTCTGCATGTCCACTTCTTCAAACATGTCTACCAGAACACTATCCAAGATCTGCAATGTATTGTTATCCAGATACTGCTGCATTTGGACGATAATATCGTCACGCATTTTACTCTTTATATTGTTATTCATACACGTACCTTCTTTCTCTCTACGTCTTCATCTCAAAATTTCCTTTCTTCCAGCTCTCTTTTGTATCTTTATCCTCAGGCAGTCTTCCTGAATGCTTTTTTTACGGTCCGTTCTGTGATCTCCAGCATAGACATCAGCTTTCTGTATCCGCTTTTCTCTACGCTTCCTTCATAGTATGCCTTGGCCGCTACAGCGGCAGCATAGTCTGCCTGCTCTGCCAGCTCTGTACTGTTCTGTGCTTCCAGGCATAACAGAATTTCGTTTGCCAGATATTTCTCTGTCCGGCGGTATTTATGCTTCCTTAATGCCTCCATTCCTCTGCCTGCCAGTTCTCTAACCATGTCTATCAGCTCCCTTCTCTTTTTTTCCGCTATTTATATATTTCAGGTATATATCCATGCTCCCGGCACAGTTTCCGGAAATCTCCCAGGAGACTTTCCCGGTATTCAAACACTTCGGTTGTTGCATATCCGGCCGCATAGAGATCGTCCCGGATCACATACCATCCGGCGCCCACCTGCTGCCGTAGGTAATCGTTAAATCGCAGACTGTTCCCGTCATATACCCGCAGACCTATAGTCTTGTCCATGATTGTTTTCGGTCTTTTCATACTCCTTATAACCCCTTATGTTCATTTTTATGTTCATAATCCAGAAAGAGGGCATATCCGTTGTAATACTGGATCCGGAACTGCTCTGCTTCCTCCCTGGTCATGTATTTTCTCCCATACAGTTCTTTCATGTTCCGCCATACAGGCCAGGGGATAAAAGCCTCCATGTCCGGGAACCCTACGCATACCCCTGAGGAAGCTCCGGCCCGGCAGAAGTTCTCCAAGGTCTCCCACTGTGTCTTTGTGACCACATTCTGGTTTATCCTGTCCGCCCCGGTGTGCTTGGCTTCAAAGCAGATCCCCCGGCCGTCTGCCAGGATCCCCATGAAGTCCGGCTGTGCGTTTGCTATAAACCTCCCGGTAAATGTCCCGTCCCGGTATGTACGGGTTGTCCGGAATGGCTCCGGTATCTTTTCCACATAGGCCCTTCCCTGGTCCCGATAATATCCACAGGCTGCCTTGATCCTGCCCTCTAACCTCTGCCCATCCGCATTGTTCCGCATGGAGGCAAAACTGCCCTCCGCTCTTGATTTTACTGTTGCTCGCTCGTTTCGGCGCTTTGCCTGGAGGGCGCTATATTCTTCCTCTGTTAAGTGCAGGCTCATACTGCTTTCTCCCTTCTTTTTTCGTTTATCCCATTTTTGCCTTCATCCCCGGGAATGGGATAACTTTCATACCAGTATTGTTCTCCCCATTTTGTATGTTCCCGGTACAGTCTGTAGATGGTCAGATCTGTAGTAACATCTCCCAGGCATTCCCATTCACTGTCTATCCTTCTCCCCGGTGGGATGGATCTTGCATTATCCCAGGCCTCCCGGAGATACCAGGGAATGTCATATCCTTTATTTTCTTCTTCCATGGCTTCCGCCTCCCTTCTCTCTTGGCTTTCCTCTCTGCCTTGCCTTTCTCTTCCTGTTCTTTTTCCTGTCTTTCAAAAGATTTCTCTCTCCTTCCTGCTGCTGGTGTTCCAGTCTGATCAATGTATAGCTTCTGATCCGGTGTCCTGTTACCGGATTGATACCTTCATAGAAATCATTTTTATCCAGGTAATACCCTTCCGGGATCTTGATATCTGTCCAGGTCTTCCACCTGTGGTATTCCTTCTTCTCCGGCTCCGGTATTGGCAGGTTTCGGGAATGGGAATAGCTGGTCTCCCGGAGGCGGTTGTCTGTCTTCGGGGTCTTGGTTATGTATGCGGCCAGGTCCCGGAACTCTCCATCTGCCTCCAGGTGCCGGATGTCCACTTTCCCATACTTCCAGGCTTTCCGCAGGATCAGGTCAGCGTCCGGGATCCGGTTTATCACCAGATGGATGTGCCACCCGTTCTTTGTGCCGACCTCTATGTTCCGCAGCCACTTTACTTCATAACCCTTTTTCCGGTATTCCCGGCGGACCGTCTTCAGGAACTCATTTCCGAAGTGACCTTTTGCCGTATCCATGTCCGGAGGCCGGAGATCCTTTTGGTATGTAAGGGTGACCAGATAATCGTTTACCTCGAAGTGTTCCCGGAGGCGGTGCCTGGCTACCCGTTCCCGGTTCCTCTGGTTCACCTTCTCCATCTCCTCCGGGGTGGGCTTCTTCCTCTTCACCCTTCCCTGGCCAGGAGCCCCATATCTGGCAGTATGGTATTCGATCACCTCTATGGCATTTCTAAACTTCCATGTCTTCTTCAAAAAGCCCATACTTTCCGTACCTTTCTGGTATTTTTGTGTCCTAAGTCTAATACGTTTAACAAGTCCGGAAGGCGGTGCTTATGGCCGCCATTTCCTGCTTGTTCCGGCAGGGCTTTTTCGGTTTTCAGGGTACAAAAATCCTGTAGTTCTTACAAAAAATCCATGCCGGGGCTTGTTTTTAAACCGCTGGCATGGTAATATATACATGTATATTTTGTTCCGCCAAGCGGTCCGCCTCAGGTGTTTGCGTCACCTGGGGCATTTTCTTGTTCTTTTTTCCGTAAAAGTATCCGGTATTCCTGGACAGCCGCAAAAGCTTTGTAGCAGGCTTCCATTACTTCGTCTTTGGGTTCGGATCCATTGGTTATGTAATCTTCGCACGATTCATACAAATCCAGCTCGATCTGCAAGGCTTTATCAGCGTTCATTTTTTCATCTCCTTTTCCTTTCACATGACCCCTGTTTTCAGTTCTGCTGCCCTCTCTGCGGCTCTTATCTCCGCAAGCCTGAATTTCTCCAGGCCTGCGGTATCGAAAAGCAGTGGGCTCCTGCTGTTTCTGGGATTGATCCGGAAGGCAAAGGTCTGTCCTTTCGTGGAGGCCACCCGGTTTAGATAATCCCGGGTGAAGCCCATTCCCATAAGTTCTTTCTTGCTCATTATCGGTTTCGGATATTCCATGTAATTACCACCTTTCTTTTATCTGGCATATCTGGAAACTCTTTCCCAGTCTGCGTCCTCTTTTTTCAGGTCTTCTATGTTGCGTAACGGTATCGGTTTTTTTAGCCTCCATATGTATGTCACATCTCCTCCTATTTCTGTCTTGTGCGTCAGGTCCTCATTGTAATCATCAAATGAGATGTATCCTTTTCCGCATAATCCATACATTTTCCCGTTGATCTCCGTGACCAGCCACCTCATATCATCAAAGCACTGGATCACCATGCCGCTTCTCAGGCTGTCCTTGGATCCAGTCACAATCTTTACAGGCTCCGGAGGCTTTGGCTCTTCTGACTTTCTTGGTGGCGGCGGGATCTTTACGGGCGGAGCTGAACAAGGTATATCTTCCTTTTGACTGAACCAATTTCTTATCAGTTGTTTATCTTCTTCGATATTCTTGGTGATGATGTATTCCAGACGTTCACTTCCCATGCTGTTTCTTATGCTATTACACATCTTCACTCTCCAGCCGTCTTTCAGGTACTCTTCCAGATCCTTTATGGACTTCTGGGAATCATATTCTGTCCTTACTACTTTTTCCATATATTCCTCCTATTCCAGCCATCTGTTTTCTAAATAGCAAAATCCAACAACTGCTCCACATATCAACAGGATCCACACCACCCAGAAAATATATTTCCATATCTCTGTTGTGCATGATCTGAGGGCTTCTTCCGCTGTCATATCCTGATAAAATTTAGAATTATCGGATATACTCCCATTACCAAGTTCCGTGTAGACTGTACCTTTCATATCAGCTTTTACTCCCCGGTAAATATATCTGACATTGCTTAACAGCCCATCTTTCTGGGTATCTATATGTTCGCTTCCTGGAATGTCTATTTTTTTATAATCAAATTCAATTCCGCAGAAATTCAGCTTTTTACTATGCTTTTTCCAGCTATCGTAATAGTCCCAGGAGTAATAGACTTCTGTATCTGTATAGGTTTGTGTTTTCCCATTTACTGTCCTGGTCCTTGTTACGGTCCTTATGTGCCTGTTATAGTGTTCCTCTGTCTTTTCCACCCACATATAGGCGCCGCCGATCTCTTGGAATGTAACAGGATCAACAGCCTTCAGATCTCCATAAACAAAAGCATTCCCTACATTTGTCCTGATCCCATATTGGAATAGATCTGTATCATCAATATGGATTGCTTTCTGGTACTCCGCATTTTGATCATTTTTCCAATCTGTGATCTTATCGGATATAAAGAACCCAACAGCCAGCAATATGGCGGCTATTGCTATGCTTACTATCACTTCTCTTTTTGCTATCTCCATTCTTATTCTCCAAACAGATCCTGAGGGGCGTCTTCTGGCGCTTCGTATGCAGTACGGTCAAATTCCTGCTTTTCATATCCGGTCATGTCCAGAAATATACTTGTAGGAAATTTTTTGATGTATCGGTTATACTTTGTCACAGACTGGTTATAGTTCTCCCGGTACTGTGCGATCAGGTTCTCCGTAGTTGAAAGCTCATTCATAAGCTCCTTATAATTCTCGTTGCTCTTCAGCTCCGGATACTGGTATGCAACAGCAGCTATAGAAGTATTCACATCTTCTACAGCGTTTCCTTTGCTCATGTTTTCGGCCAGTTTTGTAAGGGTATCTGATTCATGCCTGTCATATTGCTTTACACAATCCGCCAGGTTGTAAACCAGATCCACCCTTCTTTTTTCCTGGACATTAATGTCAGATTTCGCCTGCTGCACAGATTCTTCGTAACTGATCGCCTTATTCTGCGAAGAAAAGATTCCAACTACAAATAGAAGAACCAGTGCTAATCCTGCTCCTGATATAATCAGCGGTGTTTTATTAAATCCTTTTTTCATCTGTACCATCTTCTCCTTTCAATAACTTCATGTAATACCAGTCTTCTGCCATCAGATCGTCAGCCGTTGGATTCCAATGTCTCCATGTATAATCCATTTTCCCATCACGAAATACTAAGGCCCTGCAGCATTCGTATCCATTTGATGGTTTGATCATTGTGAAGCAGCTTCTTTTATATACTCCTATTGGTTCCCGCTCTGATTTCCGATAAATCACTCCATCAATCTCCAAAGCTCTCTTTACAGCTTCATGTATGTACATTGTGTATTACCTCCTTCCCCTGCTTTCCATAGTCAGATAAATCTTGCCAATAATGCTCCTACCAAAATTGGTAATTCTGCCACCCAGCACCAGATAATAGCGTCCACATCATTGAACTTACTTTTTACCGCTTTTCTAATCCCATTCGCAGCTATAAAGATACCTGTAATTATCAGTAAGGTGCATATGCAGGCCATAACTCACCTCCTATCCTGCTTTCTTGTCCATAGAGTCTCTGATCCGCAGCACCTCCGCCGCATTTTTCATGATCAGAATGCTTTCCCTTGTCATGTTCTGCATATTCTTCACGATCTCAGCGATTTCTTTTTTCTTCTCATCTTTCATATACTCACCTTCTTTCTGTGAATCGTGCTATAATCTCCTTACAGGCCACCGCCATGGCAGATTATCTAAAAGGAGAATTATATGGATTTTAAAAACATTGTCTTAACTTTTTCTGAAAAGCGTATTTTAAAATGGTCACGCCACCATCTTGTGAAAGTAAAATACTGTAAACGTCTCTTACGATTAAAACTCGTGACCGAGACCAAAACCGGAACCCCCGGTAATATGCCTGTTGGTACAGGCTTATGTAAAATTTCTGATTTAGGCATTGATTATCTATTGCATAGAAAAGACTTAAACCGAACCAGGTTTGCAATACCTATCATTGTTTCTATTATCGCAAATATAGTAATATCTCTAATAAAACCCGAAATACCACTGTTACTACAACACTTACAACAACTGATATCAAAATATCTCTTTTAGATATCTCCACTCACCTCCCATCTTCTCCAGGAATGGCTCAGCCAGCCATTCCCTGTATATATTCCACGGCCTCCCGGATCGTCCGGAAGGTTAAGAACCTCTTGCTGTCCAGCCTCACATGGTAGGCTTTCCTGCTGCCTTTCATCCTTGTGATGTCATAACCGTTTACGGTTTTTACTGTTTCATACATTTTGTTCTCCCTCCTTTTTGTATCTTATGTAGCAATTATATGTTACTTACAGGATTTTGTCAATAGCTTTTTGACCTGTTTGTATCATTTTTTTCTTTACTTTCTTCTTTTCATGTGTTACTATACAATTACAGGGAGGTGATATTTTGATTGCAGATATAAACAAGCGCTTTCTTCAGTTACGTAAAGCTCTTAATAAAACCCAATCTGAAATGGCTGACATTATGGGACTGTCCCGTTCTGGAGTTGCTGCAATAGAATATGGTCAAAGAAATGTTACAGATAAACATATAAAGCTTCTGTGCATAGAACCAATTCAGGGGAAACATATAAATGAGGAATGGCTTAGAGATGGAACTGGCGAAATGTTCCTGCCTGTTCCTGAAGAAGATGAGATTGCTTCTTATGTGGCTGAATTGCTGGATCCTGATAATCCTTTTACAGAAATGATTGTTCAGATCATGCGTACATATTCACAGCTTGATTCCAAAAGCCAGGAGGTTCTTCTTGAATTCAGCCGAAAGCTAAAAGAAAACATAAAAAAAGAAGGCTAACGCCCTCTTTTTCCAAGGTAATGCTTTATGATGGTATATATCTGTCTTAAAAATTTCAGATCCATATCATTTAATTTTTCAAGCATTTCCTTTATGATTTTTTTATAGTCTTCGCTACACATTCAGATTCCTCCCTTTTATCTTTAGTGGGAATATATGTTCTAATCTAAATATACTACATATGCCCTCAACATTCAAGAACATATGTTCTGTTTTTAAATGTAATTATTCCATGAGGAATCTGATTAATTTTATAATATTTGGCCGGATATGTTCCGCCGCATAGAGGAGGTGTTCTGATGGAAACAAATAATAACGAAATAGAAGGGAAGGCTGCTAATAACCTATCTGGATTTCCAGATACTTATCTTTCCCTTGATGTAGAAACCCCGAACAGGAAAAACGACAGAATTTCTCAGATCGGTTTATTGCTTATTCAAAATGGAAATGTCATAGAGGATCACAGTTCCCTGATCAATCCAGAAACATACTTTGAAGATATCAATACGGAAATCACTGGGATTGATTCCTCAATGGTTACAGATTCTCCTACGCTTAACCAGTATTGGCCTTCTGTTAAAGATCTTTTTGAAAAATATGTTGTAGTTGCTCATAATGCAGCTTTTGATCTGACAGTGTTATATAAAGCTCTGGTATCCTATGACATTGATTTTCCTAAGATAAAATATGTTTGCACTTGTCAAGAAGCCATGCAAAAGCTTCCGGAGCTAAAGCATTTTTCCCTTAAAGCACTTTCCGAACATTTTGACATACCATTGGGATCCCACCATAATGCCGGATCAGACGCAAAGGTATGCAGCCTTCTCTTTGAAAAAATGAGATCTCAGAACTTTTCACTTATTCCTGAAGAGTTTAAGGCTTCTATAAAAGCTAAAATGGATCATGAAACGGAAACTATCCGCTTGCCTTATGTTATTCCTGAAGAATCTGACTTAACTGGTCTCCGTTTTGTATTAACTGGCCTTTTCACCATGATTTCCAAATCAAAATTGAAAGAGTTTATAGAGAGTCATGGCGGAAAAGTTGTCCCTTCCGTTACCAGTGTAACAAATTATCTAATCGTTGGATCAAAGCCTGAACCGGCCTGGAAACATGGCAGATATGGCAATAAAATAGAAAAAGCTGTTAATCTCATTCTTGAAGGCCAAAACAAAAAGCTCCGCTTTGTAAATGAAAAAGACTTCATAGAAAAATATATTTCTGATCATTGACATTAAAAAACCGCCCCGGTGTTACCAGCACCAGGACGGCCATGGATATATCCGAAGATACTCCAATAATGAGCAATATTATTGTATCATCTTCGGAACAGCCACGCAAGAGAACGTAAGTTCCCTGGCTGTTATTTTTATACCCTTTTTTAAGAGATGTTTTGCCGGTTCTGGCAAATTATAAAATTATAAGGAAGGTGATACTATGGCAACAGCTAAATATAAAAGAGGAAAAGACGGTTATTTCCAGGCAAAGGTCTGGGACGGTACATATCTGGAGAACGGGAAGAAACACTATGTTCCCCTGCGTTCCAAGAAGTCCAGCAAGGATCTGGAGCAAAAGGTCCAGGAATATAACGAAAATGTCAGGAACCGGAAGAACATCCGGAGGTCTGACGTAACCTTTATTGAATATTCCACAAGATGGCTGGAACTCTTTAAAGGCCAGAAAGAGAACAATACCAAGGCCATGTATAAGAATATTATAGAAAAGCATTTTATTATCCTGGATAACACCAGGCTTCAGGAGATCGACCGGATTCACCTGCAGCTTCTCCTAGGCCACGCCGCAGGCATGCTCCGGACCCAACAGCAGATCCAAATGACATTTAAACAAGTCCTTGGCTCCGCTGTGATCGACAGGCTCTATCCGGCCAATGTATACGAAACTATCTGTCAGAACATGGATAAGATAGATTATACCCCGGCACCCAAACGTCCCCTGACGGCTGCGGAAAAGAAAGCAGTCTTCCAGGCAGAGTATAAATATGAACAGGATAAAATCTTTGTCTATATCCTGTATGGCTGCGGCCTGCGCCGGGAGGAAGCCCTGGCACTGACCATCTTTGATTTTAACTTTTCCAGGCATACCGTAAGCATTAACAAGGCTTACGAATACACTAAAAACGCTCCCGGCCAGAAAGGAACAAAAAGCAGCAATGGAATCCGGGAGCTACCTATCCCCAGCAAAGTGCTTTCGGATGTGGAAAACTATGTGAATCACGTCCGTAAATGTGGACGGATAAATATTTTTACCATGCGTGGCGGAAAGCCTGTCTCTAAAAGCTCCTATGATAAGATGTGGGCAAGAATACTAAAGTGTCTGCAAAGTGTCTCTGAAGAACAGATTACAGGCCTGACGGCCCACGTCTTCCGGCACAACTACTGTACAGAGCTATGCTACCAGATCCCCACCATATCCATTAAGCGGATCGCCCAGCTCCTGGGAGACTCTGAGCGCATGGTCCTGGAAGTTTATAACCACATAATCCTGGAAAAAGAAGACGCCGACAAGGCTGTGAATAATGCCCTGAATTTCTGAGATGAAAATGAGACATTGAGATGAAAATGAGACATTTAAAACGTATTTATACGGCATTATACATCAATCTTATTAAGGCAACGAAAATGGCTGAAACACCTTATTTTATCAGTGTTTCAGCCACTTTTTATAAGTGAAGCATCGGGGATTCGAACCCCGGACAACTTGATTAAAAGTCAACTACCCAAACGTCTGATTTTCCCTTAAAATAAAGGGCTTTCTGAATGTCTCTGAGATATAAATGAGACATTATGATTTTATGAGATTATTTTCTTTTTGTCAATCCCATTTTTATTCTTTCTTCCTGTTATGGTAAATATACAATCTTAATGGGCGATTATTAGTCAAGTTGCATATAGCGCACTATTTTTTTATATGTTATCATTGCTTCATAGGAGGTGGCTATAATGGCATATACTGAAAAACAAAAAGAATATACAATGAAATATCTTGAAAAACTGAAGGAAATACGGTTTCGTGTGAAACCGGAAGAATATGCAAGATATGAAGAGGCGGCAAAAATGGCAGGCTACCCAAGTATGCGTCAATTTTATATGGAAGCTATAGAAGAAAAAGTGAAACAAATAATAGATTAGTGCGCTAATTCTCTTGGCATATAGCGCACTATATGCTATTATATAATTGTAAGGAGGAAACGACTTACAATTACCGGGCAAGCGGAGAAAGGAGGATACATGAAAGAAAACATGACAGACAAACAGCTTGAAGTTATCCTGAATCTTGTGGCAGATAAATTTGAATCCTGTAAGGATATGGAAGAAGTTAAGAAAGCTATCGAAGATGTGAGAAAGATGGCAAAAAAAGAAAAGGCTGAATAATCAGCTTAGGGAATTTAGGGAGGGCGGGCTTGCCACCGCTCCCCTGCATAATTAATATAGCATATATTCTCCCCGGTTGGCAACCGGGGAGTTTTTTATTTCACTCTGATTTTCTGTCCTGCATAGATCAGATCCGGATTGCTGATTCCGTTCCATGACTGAAGCTGAGATACAGTTGTGCCGTATTTCTGTGCAATTACGGACAGGCAATCTCCTGCTTTTACAGTATAATACTGAGCGCCGCTGCTTCCTCCATTGTAAAATCCACGGATATCTCCGTCATTCACAAAACACAGGTTCTTGTCCAGCAAGTATGGATTATGTGTACCTGGATAAATGCCAGTAATAACACCATGATTTCTGGCCATTTTACTAGCCGGAATAGCTTTGCTGATCGGATCTGTGCTGCTTGCGTAACAAGTAGAAAATACTACATGATCTCCTTCTTTGTACTTTGTAGTCGGAGTTGGCGTAGGCTGCGGTGCTGGTGCCGGTGTGGATCCACCTCCGATCTCTGCTGGAAAGTCCCTGTAGCAGACATTCACATCTACATTTCCGGAAACACCAGGAACAGAACCTTTGGAGCTGTACTGCCAGATATCTTCTCCGAATCCAGGTTTGTAGTTGTCCTGTTTCTGGCCGTTGTTTGTTCCATACCCGGCTCCCCAACGGGTGAACCGGTCCAACTGGCCTTTAATCACATTGTTGTGCCAGTTCCGGTTATAGTATACGCCACACCAGTAACCAGCAGCTTCAATAATGTCTCCAAATGCGATTGCATTGGCAACGGCAGATCCTTCTGTCCCAGGCTCCTCAATGTCAAAATATACGGGATAACTCAGTTTGTGTCCCTGGATCAGGCGGAGAACGTGCTGGGCCTCGCTTTTGGCCCGGTCTGTGTTTGTTGCGTAAGAGTAAATATATACTCCATATGGGATCCCCAGGCGCTCACATTCCGCCACGTTCCTGGCCCACTGCTTATCGTCCTGGCTTGCAATATCCATACCATATCCGCAGCGCAGGATTACTCCGTCAATATGGTCTTTGACCTGCTCCCAGTCAATAACTCCCTGGTGTTCTGATACATCAATCAAAAATCTTTCCATTAAAGCCACCCCTGTTCTTTCAGATAATTTTTCTTCTGTTCGATCGCTGCGGAGAAATTCTGCTGCATATTTCTAGCATCCTCTACTGTTACCCCGTAATTTTCCGCCACCTGCTCCGGTGTGTAACCATATGCAAAACTCTTAATAATCTCCCGTTCAGTTTCTGTGTAATTCATATATTTCTCCTTTCTACCAGCGTTGTGCCGGCGCAACAAATAAGAGGGCGATCACTCGCCCTCTTAATCCTCATTCTTTTTTTCTTCCTGTTCTGCGTCAATTTTTCCTTTTAACATAGCAATATATCTCATTAGCCATTCCGGCACGTAAGCCCCCATTCTTCCCGCATTTTCGATAATAGATAGGGCTTCATTTAAAATGTACCAAACTGCCACCATCAGAGCAAAAAAGGCTTTGCTGGATACGGTTATTCCGATAGCTCCGGCCACATGTAAGATGATGTAGTCTAATACCATAGCGGCAGCTATTACGCAAAAATAGCCCACTTTTTTAAGGATTCCTTTGGCTCCCTTTTTACTAGACCATCCATATTGCGGATCGTCTGGATGTTCCAGCGCTTCTGCTTTGCTAGCCGCCATTCCAGACAGATAGTCAATAATCATCATTATCAGCAGGATCAAAAGCACCGGTCCAAGGATTCCCAGCTTTGCGGAAATCCATGCGGCTATCCCGCTGAATAATACCTGTAATGTCAAAATAAATTTTTCCATATGCTTTTCCCTTCTATTATAGTTTCAAATAAAAAAGACCCTTCAAAGGTCTTGCTCTGATTTCCATATGTATCACCACCTTATTCTATGGCTACAAAGTAATGCCCTACTAGAGCTGATGGCCCATAGTACAAAATTTCTTTCTGCCCATACATCTCCTCCGGATTTTCTACTCCTCCACGTTTACAGAGATACGTGGTTCCGTTTTCGGAGTAATATTTTCCGTATTCATATTCAAATCCTGCCGTTGTTACCGTATCCGGTACAGGAATCGGGTCTTCTTTTGTTCCCTCATGCTCTTCTGAATTAAGTGCTACCCACAATGACGGAGCAACTCCCGGTTCCCACCCCGGCTGTGAGACATGATCCTGGAGACATTTGTACATAACTCCATCTTTATTCGCACGGTCACCTTTTTTGTAGTTTTTTCCGTTTGGATCATATTCTTCGTACAGATCTTTTACGGTAACAGCCTGTTCATCCGTCAAGTAGGCGATTGCTGTCTTGACATTATTTTCCTGTAATTCGTTTTCTGTGAGTTTTCTGATTCCGAATGTCACAACTGTATTTCCGTCCTTTTTTGTTATTGTAAACAGCGGATCCATTGTACACATATCTGTAAAAGTAGATACTGTGACATCTTCTTCTACAAATTTTACTTCTTTCATGTTTTCTCTTATCAGAATTTTTTCCAGATTGTCCAGTTCCGCATAGTTTCCGATTACGGAGCTTATACGGCTCAGAGAGGCACCTGGTTCAATATTAACTTCTTCTTTGTTAAATAAAATTAATTTCATATTTTCTCCTTTCTCCCCTGTTGTGGGGAAATTCTTAATTTTTTGTTTCGCAAAACTCCGCTTTCGTAGTTGATCCGGCCGGATTTTTCCGGATTTGGAGTATTATGCGCTGCGAAAATGCAGCAAAAGCATATTTTTCTCTCCCGGATCCGCAGCGCCAGAAGCGATTTTCTTAGGAATCTGGCGCAAATTTGGGGTAAAACACGGCCGTTTTCTTGGTAAAAGTGAGGTTTAGTGGTGTACACCCTTCTTTTCTTCCTGTATGCTTAAATCAAAAAGGAGAAAAATATGGACGTACGATCAAAAATTGTTGACCAAGTTCTGGAGTCCCTCCCTGAATTATCTGCGGATCTCCGGGAGAAGATTGAAAGGACCTTGCTTACCAGCTTACAAAATTACGAAGTGCAGGAGCGCTGCACCGAAGTCGCTGTCCATGACAATACCAACATGGGGCTTGTCCGCAAGTTTATTGCCACCAAAAAACTGGAGGGCAAGTCCGAAAGGACCCTGCGGCGATATCAGCCGGAGCTTGAAAAGCTGGTATATTTTTTAGATAAGAGGCTGTACGAAGTAAGCTCCTATGATCTCCGGCTTTATCTCTCCCTCTACAAAGAGCAACGAAAAATCAGCAACCGAACCTTAGAAAACATGCGGAAGACTATATCTACCTTTTTTGGTTGGCTCCATGACGAAGGGGTAATCACCCAAAATCCTGCCAGAGCTGTAAAGCAAATTAAATATGACAAAATAGTCCGAAAACCTTTTTCTGCCGTTGACCGCGAAAAACTGAAAAATGCCTGCTGCCAGCTCCGGGATCTGGCCTTGACTGAATTTTTATATGCCTCTGGTCTCCGGGTATCTGAGGTTATTTCTCTGGATCGCTCCAGTATAGACTTTATCACCCGTGAGGCAACTGTTATCGGCAAAGGCGGCAAAGAGCGCCGGTTTTACCTCTCTGAGGTATGTGCGGAGTATCTACGTCAGTACCTTAATAGCCGCTACGATGACAATGTAGCCTTGTTTGTTGGCACCAAATCCCCTTATCGCCGCCTTACAAAAGAGGGAGTAGAGTACATTGTTAAGGATCTTGGCAAAAAGGCCGGTGTGAGCAATGTCCACCCACATCGCTTCCGCCGGACCCTTGCCACTGATCTGGTCCGCAAGGGTGTCCCGATCCAGGACGTTGCTCAGATACTAGGCCACTCTGACCTGCGTACCACCCAGGTATATGTAGCTCTCGACCAAAGTACTGTGAAATACCACTACAGTCAAGCCGTTGCGTAAAGGACTGCATAAATTTTAAAAAAATCGCCTCTTTGAGGCTTGTTTGCTATGCAATTCTTTACGGAGCCGCCTGATAGATGAGTTACTTCAAAAAAACTCCGCTTTAACAAAGGTGAATGCTGTAGACAGTAAGGACGGAAGCAGCTTTAATCGAGACTTTCAAACTATTGGACTTAGTGATCCGGATTCTGAGCTTTCTAAAACTGCATTTTTCTTAATAAATGCCTCAGAACAAGATCAATGGAGCCATATCCCTACTGGTCTAATTACTACAAGCGTAAGCGTTGGAATTAGAGAGGTCTTCAGATATTCCGGTACAGTAATTATGGTAAAGGTTACGGAAATACATCCCAAACCTGGAACGCAATATTTCCGAACATATAACAGCGGAGAATGGAATGAAGACGGATGGAAAGTAGTCTCTCCGGATTAATCTATTTATCTATAGGACAAAGGTTTCCTCCAGGTAAAGTTTCGTATCCTTTGGAATATCAACAGATGTTCCTGAGTTGTTATAGGTATAACCAATACGGAGCATTCCGGTATCTTGTTCGTATCGTATCTGCCCTTTAATAACAGATGTTATTTCTATGCGCTTAATTCGGACCCTGTTTAATGTCACAAGATTTTTGAGTTGTGGGAAAGACGCTACAAAAGCATAGTCATCAGATGTTCCTAGATTAGTGGTAATCGTTCCCCTTATGCAAAATGTAACAGTATGATTATCAACTATTGCCCAGCATTCAAATCCGTTTATTCTTTCGGATGATCCAGCATATATCTTAACTGTTAAAGCGGAGTTTAGTTTCTCAATCTCTTCCTGCAGGCTTTCATTTTCTTCCTTCAACTGTACCACCAACTGTGCGTCCGGAACATGCCCCTGTTCGTTTACGGTGTATGATTTTATTGTTTCCTCCCTTGCATGGGGCTTTATGGGCTTCAGGTATTTATTATAAAAATACTGGAGCCCAGGAAAATCTAAAAATGACATATTGCCTCCTCCTTATTCTGTAAACAATCCGTCAATTTCTTCATCTGTGATCGCAGTAGGCAGGTCTGCTGTTTTTGCATAGCTTTCCAGTTTGGAATCCACACCGGCATTAGTAGCCATATCTTGTGTGGCTGTAGATACTGCGCTCTGCACCTGTGCAGAGGTCTGGTATCCTTTTGCTGTAAGTTCGGAGTCTGTTACATATTCTGTAGGTACCTCAGTAAGGAATCCGCTATCATTTGTCAGCTGGCTTACTTTAGTCGGGATTTCTGTTTTTTTCGCATAGGCGCTCAGGTCAATTTCTCTGGTACCCAGTTTTTCATATTTATCTGTGATCCACAGGTATTCGTCATAAACATTCTGGCCCGATCCGCTGTTGGATACCAAGTACAGAATTCCTTTTGCACCTGTCTGTGGCAGTTCAGATACTACCTGGGCATCAAATCCCTGTATCCCAGATACCGCCTGGGCGATCTCCTGGGTCACTTCTGTTTTGATGGCATAGGTACTCAGGTCGATATTTACTGCCTTGCTCCCGTCTGGGGATAAAGGTGATCCGTTCACTTTTACGATCTGGATCGTGGGTGCTGTGTATTCTGTTTTTTTCAGAAAGATTCCTTCAAAAAATGTCTGAAGCTTTGTTTTAAACTGTCCAAGTCCTGTTAAATCAAGAAATTTTGCCATAATTATTTCCTCCTTATTCAAACAATCCGTTAATGTCTTCTTCTGTGATTACTTCATTTCCCGCTCCGGCTTCCAGTTCTCCGATCTTCTGCTCTACCGTTTTCCCTTCTGCCAGAGCTACGGATTCCGCCATTACCAGCGGATAATTTCCATTATTTTTTGTGCTCAGGGTGTTTACAACTACAACACCGCCTTCAATACTCTGTGCCATATCTGTAACCCTCCTTTATTTTACGGTAACGCCTGTCTGCCCCAGCCCTGCATTTACGGATTTCCAGACATCATAATCCTGCGTATATCCGGACGCATTTTTGTGGCTTACCGTTCCAACTTTTATAAATCCCCCATCAAATCCTCCTACGTTAAATGTTGGGGTTCCAAAGCTGGAAGGAATTACATAATAGATATACTCTCCTGCAGCTGCATTGACGCTGAACGTTCTGCCTCTGCTTCCGGCCAGCGCACTTGAGGCCAGTGCCAGGATATCGGCGCTTTCCAGACTTGATTTTTCAGATACACCCCAGTATACCTTTGGCTGGAAGGAAATTGTTACCTGCTTGGATACGCTGGCATCTCTTTCATCTGTTACCGTAAGTTTAATGATCGCATTGCTGGTTACATTTTTCCCGGTATAGGACTTCGATCTTGCACTTGTTTCCAGTTTCTCTTCTGCCTCCGAAGAAAATTTAATCTTCTGGGTCTTCGGCTCCTTGTTTAAAGTCCACGCAACATCTGTGGCCGCTACTGTGCTACCGATCTCGTTGCTGCTGTTGGTGGCAGTCATGCTGTTTATGGCAATTTTTACATAGCTGAGGTCATCAATCATCTGTTTGTATTTATCCGTAAAATCATTTGTGGATAATCCTTTTCCGGATACCTGCCGGACATACCTGGCGTCATTTTTTTTGATCAAATGGGCCAGTCCATTCTCATCAAGGTATTTCGACATCTCCCTGCTCTCCTTTCATAATTTCGTCAATTTCCTGGTTCGTGATTGGTTCTATGTTTTCACCTGTTCCACCTCCCTGTGGCAGTTTTACTTCGTTTCCAATCGGAGTCTTTCCAGACAAAAGCTGCAGGCGGTTTTCTTCCACCTGCAGCCCATCTGCTTTTTTATTTAATTTCTGTATGATCTGCTGTAAAATATTCCTGTTTCCCGGTTCTGTGTAATCCTCCGGTTTTGCCCGTGGGTTTACGGTCATGTAAATTGTATATTTGGTTTCTCCAGATCCTCCGTCTACAGTATAGATATATCCGTATAGGTTCCGGCTTTCTGTCAATAACAGATCCGGTATCTCCGCTTCTATATATCCTTCTTTCTGTTCTGCCAGCACTGCTGTAGTCTCTCCTTTTCCCTCCTGCGCCCAATGGACTTCCTGAGCGTCTGGGATCCCATATATTTCAAGACACTGGCCTGTATCCCACTGTTCCAGTTCCCCGGAAATGCATTTTTTATTTTCACCGGTTTCAAATTTCACTACAATCGGCATCTAACCACCTCTTTTCATGATCCCAGGCTGTCGATCTGTGTGTTTGTAATGGTATCAGAGCTTTTCACAAAATAGCTTTCCATCTTCTGGGAACTGTATGTAGTAACATTGGACACTGTGCCGTCATTAATTACTCCGGATACCGCTTCTTCAATGGCTTCCGCTGCTTTGTTTGCCCGGTCTGCGGCAGTATTTGCGGTTCCTGCTGCTGTGTTCGCTGTGTCCGCCGCTTCTTGTAAGGTTTCAAAAAATGCAGCTTCGTTTTCGCTTTCCGGCGCTCCCGGCTCTGTCCGGTTCTTTCTGACCATTACAGGCAGGTCAAAGGTTAGCAGCACATCCTGTCCGTTTGTGATCTGGATCTGCATAATACTCATTCCGATTTCTGCGAACATCTGCGTTTTTACATCTATCGTTACCGTATTTCCGTCTATGACTGCCGTATCCTGTACAGACTTCCCGGAAGGTTTTTTTATGTACACATTTGCTTTCGCTCCGGAAGGGATATTATAATCACATATCCTTGCCACTATGGGGATCGCATTGGCAGCCTGGACATATTGGATAGGCGGTGTGTATTCTTCCCTGGTCACAAATATTTCACGGTATATTTCATTTGCCATATATAATCCTCCCTACGCTTTTTCCATTGGCACCCGGTATCTTCCCCAAATGGAATCTTCTACGATCAGATAGCTGGATCCCGTTGCATTCCATTCAAAACTCATTTTTATTCCCAGCCCACTATCTTGCATAATTGGATACAGTGTTTCTCCATTGCTTTGTATTGTAATAAAATTCTTCCAGCTTCCTCCATAGCTTTCCGGTTTTAAAAACAATGCGCTATCTCCATCTCTAAAAGTCAGCCCATTCATATAATTTATCGAAATGTATTTGCTTGCATCCGAGTTTGCTATCCATAAATCAGGACCGTCTGAAGCTAAACCATTAAATGAAAAACTTATATTATTTCCATTTTCATCTGTTATTCCAAGTCCCATATTTCCAAGATATATGGTAGTTCCGTCTTGCTTTTGGAATCTAATTTCAGATCCCACAATCGTACTTCCTGTTATGGTTCCCGTAAATGTTCCGTTTTCTGTATGAAATTCTCCGGTTGTCAGGTTCCACCAGCTTTTCCCGGTCTTATCCTTTATCGTCCCTGCCTGGATATAATCCGCATTGATATACAGCCGACCGCTCTGCAGGTAAATCCCCTGCACTTGTCCATTGTTTGTAAGTTTGTTAAAGATATCGTCCTGTGACAAGCTCCCTTTAAAGAAATCGTCTGCGGATTCTCCATCTACATTAAAGCTGTTTGAAGAAAGTGAAAATTCCCCGGTTGCAAGGTTCCAGTAGTTCTTTTTGTTCTTGTCGGTAATGGTCCCGATCTGCATATAGCTGGCATTTATATATAGTTTCCCGCCGCTGAGATAGATGCCCTGCTCTACGCCGTTATTTGTGAGCTTATTGAATATCTCTTCCTGTGACCATGTGCCCTTGAAATAGTCTTCTGCAGGCTTTCCGTCTACAGTAAAGCCAGTAGCAGAAAGAGCAAATTCTCCAGTGTCCAGGTTCCAGTAGTTTCGTCCTTTCTGGTCTGCGATTATTCCTGCTATGATCACGTTTGCGATCAGGCCTGCTGCTGTCATTGCCGTTGTCCAATCCCATTCCCGTCCGTCTGCCGTCCTGGTCTTAGAGATCATAAGCCCCTGGGTTCCCAGTGCCATAGCTCCATACAAGGTACTGGATTCATCCAGGTTTTCAAACAGGATTGCCATAACATCCTGCTTCTTTGCCACATCATACTGGGCCCGGAGGGAAGCTCTGGCCCCGTCGATAAATCCGGCGATCTTATCAGCCATCAGAGTACCGTCTGGCCTGACAACTTGGTCTATCCGATTTACGGTGCTGCTTACGTTGTTAAAATAATTGTAAGTAAAGTCTCCCAGCTCTACATAGGTTACTTTCTGCTTTATGGAATCATATTTTAGGCTTATTACCCTGGCGTCCGTGGTGATCCCAAGCTTTGTATGCCTGCAGTGGATTGTATCTCCCAGGGATACCTGCTCCAGAACGGCATAATTTTTATACTGCCTGGTGTTCTGCAGGAGAACCATATCTGCGGTGATGTTCACACTGGGCTTATCTATGCCTGCTGAAAACTGTTCATTACATTTTTTTCTCAGTGCTGTGTCCAGCTCTGCCTGGCTGTTGCATATGGTAACGCCATTCTCTTCATCATCTTCCTGGGCGTCCTCGGCCATTTTTACATCATCAAAGGTGATCGTTGCTACTTTTACAATGGGATAGCTGTTTATCACCGGAGAATCCACATATCCGGATCCGCTTAATTTGTATCCGTTGTACGCTTTTGGATAGATCCTTGTTACGATACTGGTCATATCCACGCTTTCGGTAATTCCGTTTTTCTGGATATTTTTCCCGTACTGGAGAGTGACGCCGTAGTCTCCGCCGACACGCTCATTTATGGTGATCTCAAAATTGTTAAAAAGGATCTCCCCTCCCCAACGGTTGATAAAGCTGTTATCATCATCGCCATTGATGGCTTCGATCAGGTTCTTATACTCATAATAGGCGGTTGTCCGCTTTGTGATATTTGATTTCCCGGAATATTTTGCATTTGGAGCGGTCATAATGTCCAGGGCTTCCTGGCCGTTTTTTGCTGTTGGCCGGACGTCCTCCAGGAAGCAGTCATACATGGAGTCCATAAATATAGGCTCCGCCGTGGCTGTTATGCCGGACGAAGCCTTTTTCTTATCCCGGATCCGGAAGAGCTGGTCTCCGTTAAAGCTGGGGAGCTTGACCACAGCGTCTTCCTGTATGTATTTCCATCTTCCGGCTTTGTCTATAGTGTGTTCCAGATTTAACTGCCAGGTGCCGTTTAATGTGGCGCTTATCTCTGCTTTTGTTGGAAAGATAGGCATATCCCCGTTTTGGTCATAATCTGTATTTCCCGGGCTGTAGATCTGGATCATCAGATACACCTCCAATTTGGTACTATTTTCAGTCCGAAACCTGCTGTTATGCTGACCTCATTGTCTCCTTCCTGGAGATACAGGTCTTCATAATTCCCGGTCACAGTGGCATTTTTTAATTCGCCATCTTCCCGGTATGCGATCATCAAGTCTGTGTCTATAGTCAGGTTCTGTCCTACAGTGGCTTTCATGGTCTTTCCATTTACGGTAAGGGTGCAGCTCCCGTTTCCGGTGATCTTATAGACCGGGTGGGAGATTTCCCCGTAGTTAAAGATCTCTTCGTCCGGATCCATCTCCTGAAGGCCGCTGACCATATAGGTATATGGATCACAGGTAAACTCTGCGGTAAATTTCCCGATCTTCCGGGAAGTCCTCTCTGAATCTGTGATCTGGCAGGAAAGGACTTTGTAAAAGTAATGGGGATCATCTGAAAACTGCAGGTTCCCGGTATCTTTCAGGAGCCATTTCTTAGCGTCCCGGTATACCTCTCCCCATCTTTCCGGCGGGGCCATGAAGTTAAATTCTACAGGGATCACAATAGGTCCCCAGGTCTCACCGTCTTCGATCATGACGCCGTCCCGGCCTTCAATCTCTGTTTCTGTTACTCTTCTTTCCGGAGCCGGTATGCTTGGCCGCCTGACCGGGAGAATACCATGCTGCCTGCTTCCTTCGTTCTTATAGTTTATTTCATACCCTGCGAACATTTACTCTCCTCCCTTTCGCCGCCATAGAATTTTTCTGGGTATCGCTTATCCTTCCGGATACTCCTCCGGATAATTCATCTATCAGTTTTTCATTACCAAGATATACTACTGTCTGGGTATAAATAGGCTGGCTGATCCTGTATCCGGATAGGTCTGGGGGGGCCAATGACATTTTCATGTTCCGGATCATCTCCCCTGTGTTCAGGTTTAAGGTCTTATCAAAGCCTTTTACCAATCCCAGGGCTGCATTTTTACCAATTTCATCTTCAAATTCTTTAGATGGGGAATGGATTCCCAAAGCATTTTTTGCCGCCCTTAATGCGCTGTATGCCATATCTGCGGCGGCATCTATTACACTGCTGGCTCCTCCTATGATTCCGTTTGCCATTCCTATGGCAATATTTCCACCAATGATCTTTGAATTTCCGTAAGCGTCATATGAATCCAGGCTTTTTACTGCCTCATAGGCCAGATTCCTTGCGGAAGAAGTTACACTTGTCTCTTTGTCTTCCAGGCCTAATTTCATTCCTTCGCCTACATTCTGGAAAATCCGTCTTGTGGCTCTTGAGGGGGAATGAACCTCGAGGGCGTTCTCCAGGGCATTGATCACACTGTCTCCGTCTGACTCGGCTGCCGAATACAGCTCCGGTGCGCTGTTCTTTAATCCGTCCAGCATGGGCTGTAAGGTGTCTTTTACTGTGCTTTTTGTTTTCTTCGGAAGATCTTCAAAGGTACTTACCAGCGTATCTATCAGTATGCTGGTCTCTTCATCAAGCTGTGCGCCGTTCATCTGGGCGTCTGCTACCATTCCCAGCCAGGAAGCAAGCTGGCTCCCCTCTGCTTCGTCCATGTTCCGGACGATATCTCCCCATATTCCAGTGAGATCCTCCCGGTACATATCATTCAGGCTCGTAATACGTCTTTGGGATTCTTCGGTATCATCTCCGCATTTATTCTGTATGATCTTGATCTGCTCGCTGTATGCCGACATCATATGCTGGAGGGTTGCATACTGACCGTCACTCTGCGCATTAAACAGATCTGTCTGATTCAGAATCTGGGTGTATCCATTGGCATATGCAGTATACATATCTGACATGCTCTGGTTGACACCCTGTTTCTTCTGTTCAGCATTTGCCATCAGGGCATTGTATTCATTGGCATACGCTGTATTGGACATAGTGGCCTCTTGTCCATATCTCTGGTTCAGCAGAGCAATCTCCTGTATGGTCTGATCGTCAATCATGGCAAGCATGGATTCCTTCTGCTGCTGCGCCGTTGCGATCCAGTTCGCTGCTGTCTCCTGGTACTGGGTGTAGGACATATTCTGATTTTCCGCATATCCTGCCGCCGCCTGTGAGATAGCGTTCATCTTTTCCACTTCAATCTGGTACTGCTGATCCTGCAGGGTATTCAACTGCTGGAAATACTGGTCAAGCTGTGTGATCTCTGCCTGTGTGTACCCTCTCCGTTCTTCTGTGGCAGTCTGGCATATCGTTGTGATTCCCTGCTGGATCTGCTGCATATTTGTTACCAGATTCTGCTGTTCTTCCGTAGATGCGAACAAAGTGCTGTTAAAGGAATCCAGGTATCCGGTTGCATTGGTCATAGTGGTTGTAAAGGTACTGACACCTTCGCTCATACCGTCTATTCCTGCCTTACTAAATGCGGCTGCGTCTGCAGCATTTTCAAGCATGGTTACTATTCCGGCGCCTGCACCTATTACAAGTCCTGCTATAGCAGAATACTTTCCTAACGCCCCAACGACTGATCCGATTCCCTTTGCGCTTCCTGCGGAAGCCACTTCCGCCGCCGTATCTGCAACAGCTTTTTCTTTTGTCGCAGATGTCAGACTCTTGATAGCTCCAGTAACATTTCTTACAGAGTCTATAAATTGACTGGCTTTATTCACAACAAACATACCCGCAATGGCTCCGCCTGCTGTCTTTGCCAGGGGAATGATTTTATCTATGTTATCTGCCGTAAAATCTACAATCTTTTCCACCGCCGGATATGCGTCCTCTAAGATTGTCCCTACAATATCTGTCTGTATGGTCCTTCCAATAGCTGTAAATTTACTGTTCAGATTATCGGAATTTACCTGATCAAGTTCTTGGATAGCTCCTTTTGTATTGTTTACGCCGTCCTGGATATCTCCCAGGGCAAGGATCGCTTCTCCTCCGGTGTCTTCCCACATACTTCCAAAGAGTTCCACACCTACTGTATTTCTCTCCAGCGGGTCTTCCAGCCCTTGTAAGGATTTAATGGTCTGCTTAAAAGCGTCCCTGGCCGTATCCCCTCCCTGGGCGAATTTGTCTGCCATATCATCAGCGTCCAGTCCCATTCTCTGAAATGCATCTTTGGTAGTATCACTTCCGTCCAGTACACGGATAGAGAACTCATTTACTGCGTCCCCTAATTTATCCATGTCAAAAATACCGGATTTTGCGCCTGACTTCAGTGCATTATACATGTCCTGTGCGTCCAGGCCTATTGCTTTGAATTTTGGTCCATACTCGTTGAATGTATCGAGGAGATTTCCATTCTGATCCAGTCCGTCCTGTGCACCTGATACGATCATGTCAAAGGCTTCTTCAGCACTGATACCGAAGGTTTTCATCAGGTTGTTTACTGTCCTGATTGATTCTGATACATCATATCCAAAGGTCTGCTCCAGATCCAAGGCATACTTTGTCATTTCTTCCAGTTGTGACGGGTCAATGTCTCCGGCCTGCTGTTTTACTTTTGCTAAAGCGTCTGCAACACCTTCAATATCTTCTCCATATCCTCCCTGGTAGATCTCGTCCATAATGTCCTTATATTTGGACATTTCCTTGGCTGTCGCTCCGGTCTGTCCTTGGAGTTTCGTATTAGCGTCTTCAAATGACGTGACCATATCTTTTGCACTGGATACAATCTCCCTGACGCCATCTGCAGCCAGATCAGCCATGGCGCCTTTCATAACAGTAAAGTCTCCGCTGGTATCCCTGGCTTCCTTTCCTGCATTTTTCAGGGAGTCTGACATATCGTCAAGACCTGAGTCTGCAGCATTCAGCTTTTTTATGTTCTCAGACAATTCTGACTGCAAGTTGTTCAGTTCGATCTGTGCATAGTTGACCGACTGTCTCCACTTCAATGTCTTGTTATCTGCTTCCCCGTACTTTTCAGTACACTTCTCCAGCATTTCATTTAGAAGTGCAAGCCTGTTTTTCTGGGTCTCTATCTGCTTGTTCAGGATCTCGTTCTTTTTGGTAAGCGCTTCCTGGCTGTCTTCGTTGTCTTTAAACTCGCTTGTCACTACTTTCATCTCGCTGGAAAGTGTTTTCATCTGCGTGATTATGCGATTAATCGAGTCCCTGTATTCTTTTTCTCCGTCTATCCCTATCTTGGGGCCAATATTAACAGCCATTTTCTCACCTCAAATCCGGTATAAATTCTTCTTCCTGCGGCGCCACTTCTTTCATGGCCCCGCAGGAAATGTTATTGCACAGCACCAAGTCTTCGATCTGACCTATCGTCATTACATGGTATTCCCTGTATGGGATCCCCAGTTTTCTCGCCCAAAAGTGAAACCACGTAAGGCTGCTGCTCCTTACGTGGCTTTTTCGTTTTTTTTACTGGTATCCTTTCCGGCGATCTCATTTTTCAGGGCAAGGCCTGCGGTATAGCAGATCTTCCTGGTGATCTCCCCAAGCCTCCGCCTTTCTACGCCCAGCAGGATCTTTTCTTTTTCAATCGGGATATATTTCCCATCTACCACAGGGGCGTTTTCCTCCTGTGGCAGATCTGATTCAAATACATTCTTGTATTCGCACCCCTGCCGGATCAGGAGCTCCAGGACTTCTGCAAAGGTATCGCCCATTTCTTCCTGGTTTCCCATCTTCTCCAGCATTTTCTCAATAGAGCCAAATTTTTTATTGATCTGTTCTGTAGCCGTAAGGCTCATGATCATAGGATATTCTTTCCGTCCTATCTCAATGGTCTGGATCCTGTCCATCTTATTCACCTGCTTTCGCTTTTACTGTAACAGTTCCGGCTCTTACCGCCTTTTTCTGTGTGTTCACTTCTGCTACATATAAAGTGCTTCCGGAAGCCGCCTGGATCTCTTCGCTTCCGTCCCAATCCTCCCAGCCTGTCAGATCCTGCATATAAGTGGGCTCTGGGCCTGACGTACTGTATTTATAGGCGTTTCCGGCGCTTAAAGAGGGGGATATTGTCAGTTTTGTGCTTCCTGCTGCCGTCCCTTCCACAGATGTGATCTCCAGCCTGTCTAATACGTTCAGGATCGTTTTCAGATACTGCATTGCTTTCTCCTGTGTATCAAACCAGGCTTCATATTTCCATGGGCGGTTATATTTTGCACTTACTTCTTCTGTCCTTTCAATGGAACATTCCAGCTCTTTTGTCTGCCATTCAATAGACTCCCCTTTGGTCGTAGCCGCCTCTGACGGGTTCCTTGGTGTCACCCTCGCCAGAACCAGGGCTCTGTACTGGTCCACATCATTGATCTGGTGTACTTCGATAATACCGAATCCCTTTGATTTCGGAACAGCGTCATCATCATATACCAGTTCCGTTACTTCTGAATCTCCTACAGTCCGTTTAACTTCTTTCAGATTCAGTACTCTCTTTGAAGAATACTGATCTAAGTCTGTAGTGTTCAGTGTCAGTGTCCCTCCGGCAAAAATTCCGTAATCATGTTCTGCGATCACGTCATCACCATAAAGGGGATTGTCATCTGATGTCTCTGTCTCCACGGCATACTCTACAGCCTTTCCAGATACAAACCCGTTTGTGTAAAATACCTTGTTCCCGTCAAAGTTGTAGTCCGCAAATAACGGGACTCTTAAACCTTTAATAGCCATGTTCTACCTCCTACTTTCCAAACCAACTGTCAATTTCTTTTTCTATTGTTTTTTGCATTGCTTCCTGGGATTTCCCTTTTGATCTGTTTACTGCCGTCCTGATAACCGGGTGTTTGTTCCTGAATGATGTGCCGCTTTCTATACTTCGCATAAGCATGGCATTGGGCTGGCCGTTTGGATATGCTTTCGTCTGGATACTTCCGTATCCATCAAATCCGGCCTTGGTATTTATGTATCCATCATCATTCTGCATAGGTGCAAGGCCAAATCCGTCTATCAAGTCTGCTTTCTGCCTGCGCCCTACTCCATTTAGTGGGTGTTCCGGTGTTCCGAATCCTTCCTCTACAGGCAGGGCCTGAAGTCCTTTTTTTATTTCATCTGCTACTACATCTGCACCAGCATAAACTGCCCTTTCAATCATTCCTTCTGATTCTTTCCAAAGGATCCCAAGTTTTTCGGCATATTCATCTATGCCTTTAAATTCGATCTTCGCCATTAGATTACCCCACTTCCCACACCCATTCGTAATGGATATACTTTGTCTCTTCTTCATATTGGACAGAATTTAATTGAAAAGAGATCTCTGCATCTATCAGGGCTTCCTGGATATCGTCCACTATAGGATCAAATTCTGTCCGGGTAAAATAATCAATGGTCCCCTGGATAGACTGGTTTACCTTCCGGTTATCCCCTTCCACGGAGCTTCCTTCTGAATCCTCCGCCCAGACGATATACTGGTCATTCTTTTCCTTTGCCTCATAATGCCCTACATTATCGGATATCTTCAGGAGCGTGTCTCTGATGATCTTGATCTTAGAGTTCATAATGTTCCTCCAGTCTCTGCAGGGTCAGTTTCATGATCCGCAGTCCGTCTTCGTCATGAGTGGGCTGCACCAGGCCGATCTGGTATTGCCCTCCGTCTTCCATAGCGCAGATATCCAGGGCCCGGATATCGTTCCAACCTGGGACATTTACTACAGCGTCTACCTGCTGCTTGGCTTCCATTGCCTTATACACTCTGGTAAATCCCAGCTCTGCATATCCGAAATAGTAGCTGTCCTTATATTCCAGGCCAATCACAGGCTTATTTCCCGGCTCTGCCTTGTTTACGGTCTTGTATATTTTCAGGATCCCGTCATCAAAGGTCATTGCTTTTCACCTCTTCCTGCCTGGCTTATCTTCATGTTGTTGAGCTGCAGCCGGAGGAACCGGGGCATGGCAGTTTCTCCGCTGGCACGCTTCCGGAAGAGATAGGCGGCATACTGGATCACCACCATATCCCCTTCGATCCCCACAGACAGATCCACGCCTTCCCTCTGTACCTGGGCTTTTGCCTGGTTCAGAAGGATTTTCAGATAATCATCATTGCTGTCCGTCAACATTTGCAGGTCTTTTTTCAATACCGCAAGCCTTTCCTGGTCTGTCATGCCTCTTCACCTCCCTATTTTTTAAATGCACAGCCTTCAAAGGTCAGGATCAGGCGGTCATCTCCATGGGTGATCTGCACCTGTTTCTTCTTAGCTGTTGCGGCAGTCTTTCCAAGATAGATCACATTCTCTGCGTCCATCTTTACAGGCGGATTCTTACTGCCTACCACCTGCATATATGCTTCACGCACTTCCTGGGACTGGGTGAATGAGATCGGGAAGTAGAATCCTTCCTGCTCATTGACATCCGTCCCATTAAACCCTGTATAGCCGGAGACATACAGGCCTGTTCCGGTAACTGCTCCGGACTTGGCGATCTTGTAGGATCCCAAATCAGAAGCATTTTTTCCGTACAGGTCCGTGTCCCCTTCTATCGTGCCTATGACACTATACAGGGTCATCATTCCCCCGCGAAGGTGGGAGCGGTTGTTACAGGCGCTTTTCCAATACCGTATACTGCAAAGGCCTCCCGGATCGCCAGGTCTCCATCGTACCGGGCGGTTCCTTTAAATACGGTCTGGTCTTCCAGGAACCGCACATGCTCAGACTGTGCGATCTTGGTGCCTGCCCTTTCTGCCAGGACGTAGTTTTTGAAATATCCGAAGATGATCGTATCGTCCGGGATATATTTCAGTTCCACGATAGGGCCTCCGATCACCGGCATGGAATTGTTCATTCCGGCGGCGATCGCTGCGGCAGAGTTTACGCCCATGGACTCAGCGATCAGTTTCGTATGGGTTTTCTTGTTCATTACCCATACGATCTCCTCGGTATCATAGTCATTGTCAATGATCCCGGAGGAAGTCACGATATCCTGGAACAGGGCGATCCCTGTAGCGGTCTTTCCGGTGATCACATGGCTGGTGCTAAGATCCTCCCACTCTCTTCCGGTAGCCGGATATTCGTCCGGAGCCTCTGTCAGGAGGATAGATGTCACGATACCCATAGGCATTTTTACATTCTTCCCGTAGAGGATCGCTTTGTCTACAGCTTTTCCGATTGCTTTACCCAGGGCATTGATGAATTCTGTAGCCAGGTTGACATCCGAATCTTCCAGGATTGCATTGCACACCGCAAAGTATCCGGACACTTTATATCCGTCCATCTCCATGTTGTAAAATGCCAGATCCAGCTCTTTGATGGAAGCACACATCTCATCCCAGATTCCTTCCGGGATCTCTCCCATGATGTTCTGCCTGGAGGTTCCTCCTACAGATCTTACGGTCACATACCGGATCAGTTTGGAAGTTTCCGTTGCCACCTGCCGGATCATAGGCAGCATGATGTCCGGGATTGTCAGCCCAACATTGGTCAGGGCTCTCTTTTCCTTAATGCACTCCCTCACTCTTTCCAGAAATTCTTTTACGTCAGTTCTCGCCATCATGGCGTCCCTCTCCTGGATATTCAGTCCGAAGAAATTTCCAGGTACTCTTCCTCTTACTTCCATTGGCTTTTCTGCTCCTCCTTCTTTACCTCTTCCCTCTGCCGGTTCCGGCTTTGGCTGCTTTTCTTCTTCTGCCCGGATCTCTTCCTCGATCCCTTCGATCTCGGTCTCCAGACTCTTCTTGCCCTTCTCATGTTCGTCTTTTTCTTTCTGGAAGTCTTCTGCCTGCTGCTCTACCACCTGCCGGTCTTCCTCGGAGGTTTCCTCATTCATTTCATTAATGGCGTCTTCCAGTTCTTTCTCCCTTTTCTCAAAATCAGGATCCTTGTCCCGCAGCTCCTGCAGGCTCTTTTTCTTCATGTCCAGCTTATTTCTAAGCAGCAATACTTTTAATGCCATTACTCTTCTCCTTTCAATCTTTTCAATGTCCGCTGTTTCCAGGCTTCAATGGACCGTTTCTTGATTTCCCCTAACTGCCGCTTTCTGGCAGATACCGAGGTTTCCTCGTAGGCTGGGAAAGTGACCACGGATACTTCATAGAGTTTTACTTTCTTAATTGTCCATTTCACGGTATCACCACGGTCTTCAAATTCTTCATCTAAGATGTCGAATCCGAAACTGCACTGATCCACGTCCCCACGCTTCACCCTCTCGTACAGGTTTACAGCGTCCTGGTCGTTTGGATTGATCCTTACCTCTCCCCACAGTCCCCTGGTGTCTACTTTCAGGGTCAGGGTCCCGGCCTTGTTCCGGCCAAGGACAAGGCGTGTCTCGTGATCGATCAGACACCTGATATCATCTGCAAGGGCTCCGTCAAAAGCAGTATCCGCAATAGATTCCACAGCCCCGGGCCACATCTCATACTCGGAATTGAATACAGCGAAATAGCCGCTGATATACATCTCCCCGTCCGCTTCCCTGGTTTCAAATTTCGACTGGGTACTCCTGACCTGGTAGGCTACCCGGTTTTCCTCATTCATCTCCATTCCCTCCCTTCTGCTCCAGCTTCTTCTGATCTCCGATCATACCCTGGGGTATGTAGTTCTCCAATATGATTAGTTCGTCCAGGCCTTCTTTCGGTGACTGGCCTGTCCAGTCCCGGACCTCATTTCCGGTCATGATCCCCCTGGTGTAAAGGTTGCAGCCCACATTTGACAGCTTCTCTATGTCATAGCTGTAAAGGCTCCGGACGTTGAACTTAAAATACCGTTCTGTGCTGATCAGGATCTTCCTGGTCATTTCCTGCTCCAGAGCATTGCACAGGGGCCGGATCCGGGTGTTAATAAAATTGTTCCACTCCGCTTCCTTGTACTCCCCGGCGCCAACTAAAAAAGGCGGCACGTCCAGAATGGCCGCAACCGTCTTCTTATCCAGCGTCACCCCGTCTGTGAGAGCCAGGTCATTCAGGCTCAGAGGTTTCACACTCACCACGTCAAACAGGTCTGCCGGTATCACCCAAGGTTTCCCCGCTTCTGTATTTTCAATATATTGGTTCAGGATATTGTCCCTTCCCTTTTCGTCAGACAGCTCCTCTGTTGTGGAATCCACCTTTATGATCACCGGAGGTTTCCACTTGCTTTCCATAAACCCTTTCTTTGTGGCCGCCGCCTGTTTCAGGTTCTTTGCCACGTCCTTTAACGTTGCCCGGTATCCGGTTCCTTTCCAGGGATAATCCGGGGAAGGATTTATCACAAAATGCAGGAGGGTATCCGGATCATAAATATTTCCGTTTATCATCACCTGATATCCATATCCTGCTGCCTGCGGAAGGAATGATACATATCCCGGCGGTATAGGATTTAAACTGTACAGGTATCCGCTCCGTGTCTCCGGAACCACCACAGCATTGCCATCTCCCTCCAGGAGTAAGGTACGTACCACCACAGACATGAAGGTTTTCCTGGTCATGTATGGGTTCGGCGTGATGTCCACCATCCGGGAGATCCCGTCCTTGATCCTGGTGTCTCCATTTGGAGTATTCTGCATTTGATGTATGGTCATGGATGAGATCAGGTCGCATATCTTATTTACCGCCGCCTGGATCTCCGGATTATCACTGAGCCTGGTGTAATTGGTGCAGCACAGTGTCTGGTAGGCTTCGTCTGATACCAGCCAGGCCTGCGCCATTGTCTTTGGCTCTGCCCGTACTTTTTTCTTTTCCTTTTTCCTGCTCTTACTCATCTTTGTTTCCCTTCTTTCCAATCCCAAACCACTCCGCTGCCTTCTGTGCCTTTTCCATGTCTTTCAACATCTGTTTTGTGGCAATGATGTCAGCGTCAAAAAGGTCTATCCTCAAATGTTTCTCTATTTTTTCAAATCTGACGAAATCGTCAGAGTCTTCTATGGCTTTTACGTTTTCTATGCAGTATTCGTATGCCTTATTGTGACAGTAATAAAATTTCTGTTCTATGTACTGGTTCTCTACTTCCCGGAAGGCTTCGGTCTTCTCCACATACCTCTGGGGCTGGTCTAATACTTTAAAGCCGGCTTTCTTTGCCCGCAGGACAAATTCCCGGCTGTACCTGCGGTCATAGCCGATCCACTTGATCTTAAATCCCATGGCTCTCATCTTTACGAACCATTTCACAGGATCGTCATAGTCAATCACGCCGCCGTTACACATGGTCAGCCAGTCCATTTCCTCCCACCAGAAAAACGGGATATGGTCCTCATCTGCCTTTATATGGGCCTGGACTACCGGCATGAAAGCATGTGTGATGGCGATATCCACGTCCTTATAGCGTCCGTGGAGCGCTACCCCGGTAAGGTCATGCATTTTTGACAGGTCAGCGCCGCCGTACCATTTGATCGGCAGCTTTGCCAGTTCCTCCAGGCTCCAATTATACTTTGCGTCTGACGACCTGATCACTGCCATGTCAAAGTATGCTTCCATGGCGCTTGTGAAGACGTTCAGGGACTTTGCAAAGAAATCTTTCCGAAGCTGCGGATTGTTCTGGGCCTGCATGGCCTCCTCCATCAGTTCTTCCGGCTGTACGGATTCCCCATAAGCCGGATTTGCCATCTCATGGGTCATGGGATTGGTGTAGTCAATATACTCTTTTCCCTCTTCGTTTTTCACCGGATCCGCTTCACAAATGAAGAAAAAATACTGTTCGTTTTCGATCTCTTTGTCCAGGACCTTCTTTCCATATTCTACCTGCTGGGCCAGGAAGCTGTTTGGATCGTCCCCGGCGGTGGAGATCCCGATCATGAGCTTGTTCCGGTATGCTTTCATGGCTTCCTTGAACAGTGTGTACTGTTTTGGCTTTTTGAAAGCGTGGATCTCATCTGCAATAGCAATATTGCAGTTAAAGGAATCTTGGGCGTCCGGGTTGGCTGCCATAGCGTTCAGTTCCACCAGGCCGCCGCCGATCTCCGCCTTTATGGAATGTTCGTTATTGTTATCTATGATATGGAACTTTCCTCCCTGTTCGTCCCATTCCCCCATATGCTTTATGTTGTAGGTCACGAAACCGAAGGTCTCTAAAGTCTGCTTCAGGGCGGCGGCCACTACATAGATCTTGGTTCCTGACAGACGGTAAAGAAGCCCCAGAGCGTAGGCCAGGGCTCCGGCAAAGCTGGTCTTGACATTTTTCCTGGGAATAAAAATAAGGCACTCATGGAATCTCTTGATCCTGGTGCCTTTGTTGTAGAAGCCCAACAAGTTGTATATGATGAATTTATGGAAGTCCATAAGGAGGAAGGGCTTTCCCCTGAGCGGAATCCCGTCCTTATCCTCCCCCTGTTGGTGACAGATGGTATTTTCTATGATCCGTATCACAAGCTCTGCGTCTTTCGGGTCAAAATCATAACGGCCGCTTTCGTAATCCTCCAGGAATCTCTGGCAGGCTTTGATCCGGTACTTATTGGCTACCCGCTTTCCGGATATACAGTCCCTGACGTAATCGAAAACGACGTCCCAGTTCTTGAACTTACTCACTTAGTTTCTCCAGGGCTTTGTCCAGTACGCTGGTCTGTTTCTGCTCCAGGCCCTTGGCTTTGATCTGCCGGAGGCCTTTGGGGGTAAGCCCGAAGACATTTTCCATGTCCATCAGCTCTTTCCGCAGATTTTCCAGAGCCATATAC
>ERZ1090867.116-NODE-116-length-39239-cov-14.053925_pt1 | contig 39239 bp, 65 predicted proteins | sample MGYA00478476_ERZ1090867 | MGnify/ENA primary metagenome ERZ1090867 (study PRJEB33644, sample SAMEA5815742) | chicken gut metagenome | biome: Chicken; feature: Gastrointestinal Tract; material: Caecum | place: Ireland | collected 2019-01-01 | study: A study of the... | reverse complement strand
CTCATGCACTCACAAAATCCATCGTGTAGCATCTTCGGCCAGTTATCGTCTAAAAGGCCGTATTTTTTTACCAGCCACGCTGTTTCCTTGGCTCCTGTTAAGTGTGGCGGGTCAAAAACAACTAAAGAAAAAGATGCATCTTCGAACGGTAAATCTGTAAAATCGCACACCACATCTGGATTTATTTCAAGTTTCCTTTTACTGTTTTTCCATAATCCGCTATGTACTTCATTGCGTTTGTCGCAATATAATGCTGCTGGATGAGCTTTATTAAACCAGATTGATCGAGATCCACAGGTCACGTCTAAAATCTTTTTGTCTGTCATTATTCATCCTCCTCCACCGGCATATTCCAGCAATCTTTACAAGCTTCACGCCAATTATGTTCTGGCGAACATTTATCACAGTAGCCCAATGTCTGACAGCAAAGTATAGGATATCCTGAGATGTTTAATTTTACGCTAGGATATTTCTCGAGCAAATCCTGCAATCTGGTTTTTTGAGGGTGTTCCTCGGCCCACCTTTCTACATCATTCTCTAGTTCTCCAATGGCATACACGTCCATATCAAACTTCAAACATCCTTTACCGATCCTCGGACATCCTTCGCAATTTTCGTAGGATTTGCACATCCGCATATATTTTTGGTAAAATTTTTTAAACTCCATTCCTTATCCCTCTCTTTCATCTTTTCTTGAAACTGTTCGCTTGTGGACAAGTGCTCCAGTGTGAAATGTATCCGATGCCTGTCATATCGTCCGGTTTGGCATCAAACGTGCAGCTGATTACTTCACCGTTGGGAGTAACGATTTTCTCTTTGCCTCCTTTGACCTCTTTATAGGCCACCGGTTCAGCGTCGCACGGCATTGATTTTCCTTTTGTGGTGTGAATCCAGACAATAGGTTTTCCGCAAGCTTTACAAGTGGTTGTTTTCATTTTTCTTCTCCCTCCATTCTTTCCAGTGCGGCTTCGGCTTCTTTTTTGCTTTTGTACCATTCTTTTTCTTGAAGTGTAAAAGTTGTAAAGCCACTGCTTACACCCACGGCAAAAACTCCATCACCAATATACACTTCTTCTACTGTTGCGGGCTTGATTAGTGTTTTGTAAGTTCCTCCAATATAATACAAAGTATCCCCTACCCTGCACGGCAACACCACACACCGACCATCCCTGTCCGCTTGCAAAAGCTCTTTCAGTCGGTCAATGTCGTAGTCGTCGCCGAGGATGTCCTCGATGGCAGCAAGGCGGTCAATTACCTTTGCTTTCCAGTTTGGTAGCTTCTGGCACCTATAACAATCGCTTTGCCATGCGTAAGGATTTCCAATCTGACGATCTGAGCAGCAGTTTAAACAAGGGCTTTTGTCGCTTATACGTTCCACACTTATTCCTCCTTCAATCCACGCCATTCCCAATTAGCATAAGCTAGTCCACATTCGCGAAATAGCTTGCAATGTGCAATAACATTATCTTCTGGATAATGTTTACATATATAGCATTTTGTGTTTTGCTTCATGTCTTTTATTGCCGCGTCCCTCTTCCTCTCTGCCTTTTCCGCTCTGGCTTCGGCGGCTTCGGTGCGGGCAAGCAGGTCTGTGATGACTGTTGCAGCCTCCATGCATAAATCCATAATTTCAAGAGTTGCCTTATCTTTGTACAAGCTTCTATTTCTCAATCTTTCTACCAAGTGCTGATATTCTTCCTGCATGATGGCGGCTTCTTTTATTCCCTCCATCCTCTCATAGCACCGGCGGCAAAGCACATATCCCGCTGTCACTTCCTGATCGCATTTTGCACATCTTGACATTTTCTATTTTCCTCCTCCAAAAAATTCCTCTCTCATGTCGACAAGTTTTTGTGTCCTGTGGAAAAACTCTCCCCCAGCGATGACCTGTGCTGGCGTCCGGTTACACTGAAACCGCCGGCAGATCAGGGGCCGCACGGAGTAAATCAGACACTTGCGTTCGCCATCCGAGCGGAAAGGGCAGGTCATATCCACCGGATTGTCCGAGGTGGGATAACGGTGTTTCTGCTCCCTGATCTGGTGCTTTTGGAGATAGCGGTGGATGACCGCTTTCTCATTCTCCGTCAGGTGGAGCAGGTTGGAGCAGCAGGCTCCGCAGTTGGAGCACTTGCCATCAACCGTAAAATCCGTCACGCTTCGATCTTCAAGGACCTCAAACAGGCTCTTAATCATCTTCCATTCCACTCCTTCCAATCCGGTCCTTCATGGTAGCCGAGCATCCCTTTCTCGCGGAAGATCTCCAGGTTTGCCCGTGCTTCTCGTTCCGGGACATGCTTGATATCCGCCACGGCCGATACCAGCGTATCAAAGTCCTGCTTTGGGTTATCCCGGATAATGAGCGAGATCAGCGACCGGGTCGATCCGACAAAACTCATGTCCCAGTAACCTTTATCGGTTTTGCCCTGATTGACCGCCTCTCGGCTGTTGTGGATGTTTTCACGGCGGAAATTGAGCGGATTGCTGTCCAGATGGACTATATGCTTTGCGTGTATCTTGTAGAGCCACCAGCCGAAAAACACCACGCCTCCATTTTCCCGGACGGCTCTCACCTCGCCGGTAGCGTCGCTGATGATGATCTGTGACAGCCCATCCAGCTTGCTCACATCCTCCTCGGATATTTGGAGCCGGCTGATCGCCCCGCCGTCCATCGGATTGACCACATAGATTGCCCGGTACATCCTACCGCCGCTCCCGCTCCACGCCTGACGGCTGATCGGATTGAGCAGGTTGTATACCAATTTGCCCGACCCGCTCTCTATAACTGAGCCATAGAGGGCCTTTGCTGTCTTTTTGCGCATGTCCTTGCCTCCATTTCTACCTCACGCAGACAGTCCATCATCAGGACCATCTGCGCGTCCTCATTGTCGATATACTCCCGGTACTTCGGCAGGCTGAGCTTGCGCTCAAGCTTTGCCAATGCCAAATCTCTGACATTCATACGCTCCTCACCGCCTGAAAACGATAATTTTTTGCCGGGTCCGGCTTGATGTTGACGATGTACCGCCCGCACCGCTGTGCAATCCTGCCTGCTGTCGCGCTGTCCAGGGCAATTAGCTCATCCAAGCTGCGCTCGGTAGAGATGACGGTGATCGCCTCTGGCCGGATGGCCCGGTCGTTGATGATCTCAAATGCAATCGTCAAGTCCGCGTCTGTGACCTTTCCTTTAAACAGGTCGTCTATGTACAAGACATCTGTTTTTGCATATTTTTGCATCATTTCTGTATAATCCTCGGTCGCGTGCAGCTTGATTTCCTTGACCGCGCTTGTCCACTGCATATAGATGGCGCTCTTGCCCCGCTGCAGGTAGTTGTTGACGATGGCCGCGCACAGGTGGGTCTTTCCCGCCCCGCTCTGTCCGGTCATCATGTACCACTCCCCGGCAGCGTGGGCAAGGTAGTGCTTTGCGCCGTTGAGCAGCGTCTGCTGCCAGGGCTGGGAGGTGTCATAGTTATCTAGCGTTTTGCCCAGCAGCTCCCCCATTCCGCTGCGCTGTGCCCGCAGGATGCTTCTGCGCCGCTTCGCGCAGGAGCACTCCACAAGCCCCTCTGTGCCGTTTTCTGTAATAACCATGATGTTTCCCTTGTTTTTGCACAAATCGCACTGCAGGCCCCCCAGCTCGCCCTGAGCGTCATTGTAAGAGCGTATGCGCAGCGCCATCGCGTACTCGTCTGCGTGCTCCACCGGCTTTAGCAGAGCCGCTAGATCAAATGCTGCCTGCTGCCCGCCCGCTGCCGGTGGGTCAAATGGTTGTCCCGATGTCAGATAGGTCGTAAGCTCCCGCGCCGTTTTGGTCTTTACCAGCTCCCTGACCAGTTGGATGTCCATGTCCGTCTCTCCTTTCCCAGGTGCGCACCGCCGCTTTCCAGTCCTTCATTGGGTTTTTGCCGACCTTCCAGCCGTTCGACTGGTAGTAATCGCAAAATCGCTCCGGGTCTACTCCGTTTTTTCTTTCCAAACAGTATTGCCGGACTTCCTCGACGGTAGGAGCTGAAAATCTGGATTCAGACTTTGGCTTTTTGGGTTTGCGCGTTGTTTGGACACAAACAATATTATCTGTGTTATTATATGGGTTATTATATGGGTTATTATCTGGTATTGGTCCGTTAAAATTGATACGTCCATTTTTCGTTTCTTCCAAGTCCATTTTGTAATTTTGCAAAATGGATTCTCCAAAATCAGAAAATGCATACCACAAAGTTCTGTCGTAGGCGAGCTTGTTGTAATTCCCGGTTACAATGATTCCTTCATCCTGGAGCCGCTTCAACGCGTTCCGGATTTTGCTTTCGGAAAGATACGGGAAGATTTCGGAAAACGCCTTCATGGAATTAAAGGTCCAATACCTTCCGTCGTGAAAGTTCCTGTCGTTGGCTCGGTTTGCTTCAATCCAGTATTGAAAATGGTTGATGATTACCGCCTCGACCATTCCATACTTGATTGCAAGCGATACGTCAAAATGATGTTCCAACTATTTTGTCTCCCCTTTCTTCAAACGTTCCACTTCTTCCTCGGGGATGCGCCACTCGGACATGATTTTTACGGCCTTGATCTTTCCCTCAACAACCCACTTACGAACTGCTCGGTCGGTGAATCCGAGAATTTTTGCGACTTCCTTAATTTTGTACATCATATTATCGCCTCTTTTCTATGTGCCTATAATACCATACGTGTGCTTAAATGTCAATACAAAACCATAAAAATCCCGCCGGGCTTTTCGGCGGGATGGTGTCATGCTCGCTTTTGCAGCAATATTTTGTATTTATTCCCAGATGAAGAAACAACGCCTCTCCCTCTTGAAACGTACATACTGACATAACCGGTGTTTCTACCAAGAAACTTACTACATTCGCTCATGGAATCAAAGTATATTTCTTTTCCGTTTTGTGCCAGCAAAGAAACGGGTTTTTGAGAAGATCTATAGAGTCCGGTTTTAAACCCGTCCCTTATATTATCTGCAAGTGTAAGCCATTCCAGGTTATCTATATGATTATTCAGCCTGTTTCCGTCTTTGTGATTCACTGTCATTTTTGTATTTATCAAATTCTCGTGAAACGTTGTACATACAAGCCTTGCAACAAGAAAGTCTTTTGGTTTTTTATCCTTCCACAATGAAACTCGGTATCCGCATGCATTGTAGTTTGAACACGCCTTCGGTTTCAAGATTCTTTGTTTCCATACACGCTTTCCGTGGAGATCGCTGTATGTGGTCTTGCCCTCTGCTGTTCTTATTCTGCCAAAAGAGCTTGCTTCATATAAACCTTCATACCCCGGTATCGGTTTCCATATTTCCATAAAATCACCCCTACAGTAACTATACTGCAGGGGTGATTAAAAGTCAATGCCTTTTTACCAAGGCAAATCTCCCCCGTCGTCCTCTACGTCAGCAAAGCCGGTTTGCTCATAGGCAGGAGCGGGGGCAGGTGCAGGGCTGGGCGGGTAGTAGGTGGCGGCCGGAGGCGCGATGTCGACGTCCGCATAGACATCTACCGAGCGGCCACTCCCCCCTTTGTCCCCCGTAAAGTGTACCTGCCGCACCAGCACCTCGGTCGCGGTGCGCTTGTTGCCGTACTTGTCCTCATAGGAGCGGGTCTGCAGCGACCCTTCCAAGGCGATCAAGCGGCCTTTGGGGAACCACTGGCCGATAAACCGCGCTGTGTTCTCCCAGGCCACACAGTTGATAAAATCAGTCTGCTTTTTGTCTCCATAGCCACGGTCAACCGCGACCGAAAAGCTCATCACATCCTTGCCGGTTTGGGTGCGCTTGAGCTCCGGGTCTGCGGTCATCCGGCCCATCAAGATAACGGTGTTCATTCTATATCCTCCATTTCAATTTTTTGCATAAATATTCATCTAGTCGAATTGATTCGAGGTGATATTTTTTGTCAAACGATTGCTGCCCCACCTGATCCACCTCGCAATGGTGCTGCCTGCAAAGCGGCTGCACCAACTGCCCCAAATGATGGATTGTCCGCCGGTCGCGGCCCATGCCGACCCGCTCCACCTCGTGGATGTCCGCCTTTTGCCCGCAGATGGCGCAGCGTCGGTTGGCTACACAGGCATATAGGTATCGCTGGATGTCCTCGCAGCGGTTGAGCAGGCTGTCCCGGCAAGGGATGTTGTGCTCCACCGCAAGGTCAATTAGCCAAGAAATAAAATCCCGCGCCGTGCTCATGTCACAGTTGGACAGGCTAAAGAGGTTGATGTCCAGCAGCTCGCAGTAATGGTACTCCAGTTGATGCCTTACTGCCTCGGTGTCGGTGCTGTCGATGAGGTATAGCAGCTGCAGCTGCCGCAGCACCTCCCGGTATTGCCGCTTGTCCTTGGCCCAGGTTACCCAATCGGCAATGTCCCGGACCATCGCAAAGATTTTGCGTCGCTGCGCGGGGCTGATCTGCCGCCCATCCAGCAGGCGCACCTCGCACTCGGTGATGCCCTGTCGCTCCAGCAGTTGTGCTCCCGCAAAGGGGGCTATGATGGTCAGCTCCTTGCCATCATAGCCGCTCAGATACCCTCTAAGTAGCATCCGGCCATCCCTCCACCGCCTTAATCAGCCGGTTTACCTGATCCTCGGTTAGCTTGTCCGGGGTGTTGCCCATGTTTTTGCTGCTCCAACCTGGCAGCTGGTCATCGGTGTAACCCTTTTTGCGCCACAACTGGGAGAGCTTGTCCACAGCCGCCTTGCTGGCCGTCTGAGGCTGCTCCTGGCGGGTGTTGTACTTATCCCGGTCAGATTGCCAATATACGTCAGCTGCCACGCCCAGCGCCTTGCAGGCCACGCTCAGCGCATCGGTGATTGCTTTTTTATATGCCTCGTCGTCGGTGTACAGGCCACTCTTTTCTTTCGACACCAACATGCTACCCCCGACCCCCGGGACAGGCTGCACTACCTCACCATTGATCCGGTAATAGAGCGAGATGCGCGCAAAGGCTGCAATCTCCCCGCCTGCTCCCGCCTCTGTCCACAGGTTGTCGATGGTGTACCACCACCCATCCCCGCAGGGGCCAAACTGCTCTGTCATCGTCTTGATGCGCCACATGGGATTGATGTCGGTCATCCCCTTGAGCCGCCCGCCGGTGATGGCCTTGAGCGCCTCCGGCGGCGGAGTACGCACCGCGTTGTATAGCGTCATGTTATCGGACATTGTGATCCTCCTCCCCAAAATCCAGCGGGCACCGCCCGTCTATCGCCAAATCCGCAAACGGCAGCGGCTGCTCGGTCATCTGGCAATACTCCCTTGTCCGGTCTCGCGGGTCAGTCTGGCACATCCGGCAGCTGCGGCAGACGATGCTGTTTTTGGCCCCCAGCACCGGAAAGTAAAATTCCAGCGGCCCAAGCGTTGCTTTGATGTATTTGTCGATTGTCATTTGATCCTATCCTCCACATACTCCAAAAAGTCCTCCGCGTCCTGACAAAACTCCACCCGGTCGCGGGCTAGCGGCTCAATCTCCACCGGGTCTGTGATGCTTGCCAGATACGCAAGCTTAATAACTTTGAGCTGCTCATCAGCGCTCTGGCTTGTCCACCACCATCCCGCGTAGTAGTCCATTTGGTGGCTCTCAATATAACCCTCCACAAAGTCCGCCCCCTGCTCCCGCAAATATTGTATCCGGCAATCAGGGCAAACCCAATCGCCCGTACCGGCGTAATAGGTCAAATCCCCCTGCGGCCACATCTCATGGCAGACTGTGCACCGCTGCATTTTGACATCCTGACACTGTGGGTCGTATTTTTCGGCCCACACAATCATGCCATTTTCAATCTGTGTCATGTTGACTGCTCCTTTCCTTGTCTAATATCTCCTTGATGACCCTTAAAAAATGCCTTGGTTTTACCGGGTGCGGGCATATTGAGACACTAAATAATCTCTCCAGCTCCGCCGTCGGCGCGTCCCAGGCTCTCTTAATCCCGGCGCGCACCCGATGCGTCACCGTTGTATAGCATCTCCCGATCCGCTCCCCAACCAGCTGATAATCGTGCTCGATCGGCCGCTCAAGCTCTGGGTCTGTCTCCAGTATCAGTGCAATCGCCTCGCGCGCCAGCTTGTCACGCACGCCTAGCCGGTCCAGCAAGTCATATAGGCGCCGGCTCTCCTCCATCTTGCCACCTCCTAATAGCGTTTGCGCCCCTGCTTAAGCTCCTGACACCGCTTGTGCTCATACCGCGACCGAAATCGCCTGCCGGTCTCTCGGCACTCAATCCTGTATATCCGCGCAAGCCGATCGTCCTCCGCGTCGTATGCTAGCCTAACAATGCAGTTAACGCACCCATCGCTCTCTTTGTCCTCGCACCGCTCGCAGACGATCCGCGCCACCTTTAACGCGCCGCTCATTAGCTCGCCTCCTGGTCACCTTTGGATTTCAGTCGCCAAACCGCCGCCCTGACTTTTTTACGCTCCTTGACCTCCATCCAGTACGCGATCCACTCCACCAGCAGCCCCAGCGTCCCAAACAGCAACAAGCTGCCAAACAAAAATGCGCTGCCCATGATAAGCGCGATCATTTAATGTCCTCCTTTACGTCAATCCCTGTAATGTCGAAAAATATCTCAGGGTCAAAATTTGGGATTTCTTGAATAATTTTTTTGTTTTTTTCCGTCAACTTACTCCACCAAATTGCGCAGGCATCCTTGTAGCTCCTACATTTCAATTCCTCGTTTTTATCGTCCCAATATGTTAGTTCAAGAGATTCAGATTGTAAGGCTTCACAATACTTGCTATCCCAAAATTCCTCGAGGCTCATCCCGCTAGGTTTGTTAAAAATTCTAATGTCTTTGTCTTCTTGATTGCAAAAGACGCCATTGGAGTAATTGCACGAGTTCCAGTCGCCGCTATTCCAGTCGCCGCTATTCCAGTCGCCGCTATTCCATGAGCCGCTATTCCGTGAGCCGCTATTACATGAGCCGCTATTACATGAGCCGCTATTACATGAGCCGCTATTCCGGCCACCGCTGTTAAACAGACCTGTATTACCATTGATTTGGCCGATCAATGCTTTTAGCTCATCTCCAACAATTTCGCGGACAAGCTTGATTTTATTACTGCCACACTTTCTCCCGTCAGTAATTTCTGCCCCTAGCACCTCGATTTCGCAAAATCTGTTTTGCTGCTCAGGATTGCAACTGTAATATTCATGTACCTGCATAATGTTGTCGCAATAGTGATACACCGTGTTGCTACAGAGCCTAATTTCATCATCTTTTGCGCCAGTATCATAAATTTTACCGACCTTAAACTGCATTCCCCGGCAGCAAAGGTTTTTGTCGAATCCTTTAATCTTCATCGTTTCCCCTCCCTCGGAAAATACTCACAAATATCCAGCGGCGATATATTGAGCAGGTCGCACACCGCGTATACCTCGCTCATCGTCCATGTTCCTGGGCTTCTGAAACGGTTTCCGACCGTCCCGCCGCTCACGTCCAGCAGTTTCGCCAGCTTTTGCTTGGTTATTCCAAACTCTTTCAGACGGCCTTCCAGCTTATTATTAATTGTCATTTAGCCCACTCCTTTCCCGCCTTACCCGACAGAAACAGGTCAACAAAATATACCTGCCCCTTGCCGGTCACCTTCGGCGTCTTGCTGATGCTGGTGTGCCCGTCCGCATGGACGATGCTAGTCTCCTTAATCTCAAATAGCCCCATCTCCATCGCGCGCTGCGTCGGCATGTTGTAGTCGCTGCCATTTCGGCGAATTAGATAGCCGTTCTGCCGCATCCAATCAAACAACCGGATAGGCCTGATTTTGACGCCGTTTTGTTTGAGGATTTTAGCCAGTTCCCCGATTAAGATCGAGCTTTTGGAGGTCTCCACCGCACCGGCAAATAGGACCGCCGGTCTCTGTGCCTCTACCTGTTCCTGTAAGGCCTTGCGCTTCTCCTGTTCGTCTTTGAGGTTTTGCGCCAGTTGTATCAGGGTGTCAGGGCTTAACAGCACCTCCTCCAGCTTGTCCGGCGTCATGTACGCGTCGTGTTTGCGGATGGACGGGATAACCTCGCTTGTGATCCAGCGCTTAAACTGCTTTGCTCCCGGTAGTTTTGAGGACAACACCAGGCTGTATAGACCGGATTCGTTGATAAGTGTAACTTCTCTTTTTTGGCCTGCGTACTCGATTTGGGTACGCAGCTTATCTTCATCGTCAACGTGATCTGGCACTGCGTTTCTTGCGTTTGCATACCCCAGTGCCTCCGCCACGTCCTTGCCGACAAACCACGGCTCGCCGCCCCGCTCAATCGTGCGGATTTGCCCAAATTCCGGGCTGTTAAAAATCTGTAATTCTTGCATGGTTGCCTCCTTATTCCTTCTCTTTTTCCGCCGTTAACTCTTGCATGGCGCTTTTGACAATCGCCTCCGCGTGCCTTGGCTCTCGCTTCCCATTCAAAACAGCACTCAGATACTTCGGGTGCCATCCAATCTTTTCCGCAAGTTGGATTGCCGTAATCTTATGCAAGTGCATTTCACCAACTACATCCGCTGTCCATTGTGCAGGCATACAAAATGCTTCCTCCTTTCATCTTTGTTTGTTGACACAGGTAATCACTTAGTGCTATTATATAGGTGTTAGATATATTTAATAGCTGATTACTTTCGGAATCTATTTTGATTACGCTGTTCAACTTATGGCTCTATAATAGCATACTTGCGTAATCATTTCAAGCCCTATTTTGATTACGATAGTAATTTTGTTGTTGTGCACAAAGTTATGAGGAGCCATTTGTATGTTTTATGAGAGATTTGAGCAATTGTGTAAGCAAAAAGGAGTAAAACCCGGCAAAGGTTGCACTGATATGGGATTTAGTCGGTCTTTAGCGGCAAAAAGGTAAACTATACTAAAATAGTCGCTCTATTGGAAAAAGCTCCCCCCGCCGGTCACCGAACGCTTTAGAAGGAGAGTGATAATAGGGGGGGGTGCTCTCAAAAACAAATAAAATGAAAACGAAAATCAAAAGCAGAAAATAAAAAAGACCGCCCTCTGTGCGCCAACACAGAGAGCGGCCCAGGTTGCCCCAATCAAGGAGCCTACGATGAAAGTCCAATTACATTATAGCACTCCTTTCTATTCGATCACTGCCAGGACCTTTGCGTCTCTAATAATAACTTCGTCTTCATCCCATCCATATTCCCAATGATCGTTTCCGCCGATCAAAAGGGTTTGGTCTCCATAATATCCTTTTGACGTTTTCATTGCCTTTTCAATCGCTTCTTCCAGCTCGTTGTCGTCGCTTCCATCCAAAAACAGGTGGTTTGTATCAATAACAACGGCGCAGGCTCCGTCAAGGGTTGTCCCTGTTGTTTCTCTTGTGCTGATGTCATTTTCATAGTCCCAATCGTAACTATCAGGGCACCAGTCGCCAACGTTTAACAGTCCGGCTTCTTCCCAAATTCTGCGAATACCGAATACATGATAGCCTTTTTCTGCTGCCGCTTTGATTGTCTCCACTAAATTGGTCATTTTTATTTCTCCTTTTTGCTTTGTTTCCGCTTTATTTAACCTTGTGATTATATTATAAGCTATGTGTACGCATATATCAATTGACAGAATCGCCAAATGTGTACGCATATTTTTATGTATTTTGTATGTGTACACATATACAAAATCATGCTATAATTAAATTACTGAATGGGGGTGCAAAAATGCCTATCCGAGAAAGCCAAAAACAAAGCGCGTACAAGTACAAAGAGAAAAATATAAAGCGTGTCCCTCTGGATATGCAAAAATCAGATTATGAGCAACTCGCAGCGGCTGCCCGCGCTGTGGGTCAAAGCGTAAACGGATATATTAAACAAGCCATTGCCGAAAAGATGGCACGAACATAATATCAGCGTTATCCGCAAAACAAAAAAGAGAGAGACGGTTTTCCGCCTCCCCTTTCCGGTTAATAAAAAAAGTGAATATGACGTTAAACAATATAGTGAGTATCTTGATATGATAAAATCAAATTTATAGCAAATTCGACATTTGAAAAGAAAAGGAGTAAATATTATGTTAAACGCTGAGAAAATTCTGAAACTGATGGATGAATACAGATTTGATGACGTTAGAAAACTTTGCCTGTCTGAAATTGCCGCAAAGATGAACAAGGAAAAAGGCGGGAAGTCTGCGGTAAAAGCAGTAAAGGCTATTGAAAAGTATAATTTATGTCACCTGTTTTGCAGGTGTGGATAGAAACATTTATTTAAGCGAAATTGTGGATAAATGCAACAACGCTATATCAGCGTTATCCGCAAAAACAAAAAAGAGGGAGACGGTTTTCCGCCTCCCTTTTCTCTGCCCTATTTTACGACATACGCAAAATATTTTGCCAGCTTGTCATTGCCTGCGTCCTTGTCATCCAAAAACGCTTTTGCCATATCAGCGTAAAATTCTACTGAGTTAACATTGAGCTTTTTGGCCACAGGATAATAGTCAGAGTACATCATATTCATGGTAACGTAAAACTCGACCGGATCACACTGGATGCCGCGCTGCTCCATTACCTGCTTGGTCTGGTCCATGTTCCAGTGCGCGCCCTTGCTGCCGTCCTCGTTTACCATCTTGCGGGTGATCTCCTCGGCCTTTGGCGCGGTCAGATTGTCAACATAGCCGACTTTGCCCATGTCCAGTTTGCCGTCCATCCGAAACCGATATGCGCCGCCGTCCTCGTCATCGTCGTCCTCATAGCGTGCACCGGCCTCTCTGCGCCGTCCCATGCGGTCGCGGCTCTCCTTGTCGTAGTCATCATAGCCCTCCGCCTCGCGGCCATACCGGCGGCCCATATTGCCGTATTGGCTCATATCACGGTCATCATATTCTCGTCGGCCATAACGGGAGCCATAGCCACCGCCCATGCGGTCATAGTCTCGCGGATAATCCTCACGGCTACGATCATAACGGCTCTCGCGGCCCATGCGATCATCATCGTAACCGCTGTTATTGCGGCCCATCCGGTTATAATAGCGGCTATCGTAGTCACGATCCATGCGATTGTAGTCGTGGCCATAATCCTGATTGTTATCTTTCGCTCTGCTGCCCTTGTTCTTGCCGCTGTTGGACAGCATCATCGCTTTGGTGATTCCTTTATTCATTTTTTTCCCCTCCCCTTATGCTGCTGGTGTGGTCGGTGCAGTGCCGTTGATGCTTTGGAGTTGGTTGTTTGGAGCGCAACATGGATTTCCAAGAAGTCTAAATGTGCCGCCGGTAGCTGTGGTATTTACACATACGTAGTACCTAGTGCGAGTTCTAATAGAGCAAGCAGTAACGGGCGCGCAATTGCACTTGGTTAATGGATATTGCTGTGTGCCGTCGCCCACAGTAACTACCACTGGGGCCGTTATCGTTGTGGTAGATGGAATCGATTGTGCAAGAACTATACAATATTTTCCACAATCTTCGTAGTTTCCGGCAGGAAGGTTGATAATTAAGGTGCCATTTGAGAAAGTTACTGCCTGCGATATTCTAATTTTGTCGCAAAGCTGACAAATCGGCTTACAACTCATATTTATTTCCTCCTAACTCTTGGATGATTTTATCTAATCTATGCTCTATCAACGACAACCGCTCGTTCTGCTCCTCAAATTCATTGTGAATTTCTTGAAGCATCTCTTTCTGCTGTTTGTCGTTGGCCTTATGAATGTCTTGGTCTTTCGACTGCTCAATGTTTTGTTCAAGGTTTAAGATAGCAATCCAGAAACTCAGTATCGCAAGCCAATCCATAAACCCTGAATTTCTCTGTTCCTCCTGAAACATAAAGTCCCTCCTATAAGAAAAAGCGGTATCCGAAGATACCGCTCATCATAAAATCAACGGCATAGCCGGAAGAAGAAGGGGACGTGTTTAATGCCCGAGAATGTCGTTGAATCTTTTATATTATTTGTTCAAGGCTTGTATTGTAGTGCTCTTTAAGAAACTCGTCGAATTGTTCTGGTGTATTGTTTCTTATTCCGTATGTGCTATGATATTCTTTGTGGATTTTCCTATCAATTGCCACTCCGGAATCCATTGAGTGAAGCTCGTCAAAGTAGTCCAGCACCGCTTGATATTCTTCTGGTGTATACTGATTAACAGTTGGCTTAAATGTTGTTCCTGCTTTTTCACAGGCCATGTCCACAATCTTCCTAAAGGAAGTCAGGTGATGGACTACAACAGTATTGCTTCCCGTTATTGGACATTTGCCACCGTATTTTTCCAGAATATTATTTATCCAGTGTTTTTCTCTTTTTCTAAGAACCTCTCTCATCTTAGAGACTCCACCATGATAATTCGGATGATTTTCTCCACTCATATCTAAATGAGCGCATATATCACAGCCGGAACATCCCTTTAGGAATTGGGACAGTATTATGTCCGTTTCATGTCCTCGTTTACAGATACACTTAACAGGAGTATACGCATTAACGTATTTCCCTATAATCGTATATCCTTTTTCGCCAACAATCCTTTGAGCATCTTCGGCAGTATATTTTGTTTTAAGCCTTGCCAGATTCTTTAGTCCACATTCTGGACAATGATTTTGGCCCTTATACATATCAGCGAGGCTTTTTTCAAACAGATTCCCGCACTTACACCTCAAAACAAGTTTCGACTTATTATTGGTGTATTCCCCCGAAACATATTCGCACCCATGTTCTTCAATGTATTTAATTACCTCATCCATGCTTTTTCTGTATTTCTCTGAGGCTTTTTTCTTTTTACATTCAAGGCACAAGAACGAATTGTTCTTCTTCATGTCTGCCAGTGTTCTTGTGAATGTGTTTCCACATTCACATCTGAACAAAAGTTTAGACTTCAGGTTTACATAGTCTGTTGAAAGAATCTCGCATTTGCCATTGGATTGTTCTCTTAAATATTCAGCTATTGAATCTATGGTATGTTTTGTCATTGAAGATTCGCCTCCTATAACAATTATACCATAGATTCATCGATTATCCAATAGCTTTTTAGATTGTTTTTATTCTTTTTTAGCAGCAGCTATTGCAGCAAGAGTTGCAATTTCCGTAGCCAGCAAATGTACCACAACTATTGGTTGGGAAAGTTACTGGTGTTGGTGGCTGAACTACATAAGCGTTTACTGGACAATCAGCGCCAAGTCTGCGAATCAGTTCTGCGGTTTGAGCAGCCTGGTTTGCAGCAATGAAAGAGTTCTGCTCGCTCTGGCTTGCTTTGAACTTCAACGCCTGATTCTCGGCCTGCAGGCTGGAAATCTTATCCTGGGTCAGGAAATCCAGAATAGCGCGTGTGGATGCGTTCTGTCCGTCGATGATGTCGCGGGTGCTGGTCTGGATCAGGTTGCGGGTGTCGCAAGCCTGAGTTGCCATGTCATAGCGCACGCCCTGGATTGCGTTGTTGATGCCGCTGGCCTGAGTGGCTACAGCATACTCAATATCTTTCTGCCCGCCCTTGATGTCGTAGCAGCAGGAAGCCATCTGAGATGCAAGGCTGTTAATACCCTGCTGGGTCTGATAACTAAGCTGGCAGACTGCGTTGTCAACGCCGTGGAAACCGGACATGATCGCATTGTTGAGGGTGTAAGTGCTGTCGCACTGGCCTCTTTCCAGACCTCTGATACCGTTGTCAAGCTGGTTAAAATTAAAGGCGTCGGACACGTCGGAGGCGGTAGCGCACTGGCTGCCGCAACCGCCACGATTGCCGCCAAAGCCAAAACCGTTGCCACCCCAGCCAAACAGGCCAAACAGCAGGATGATCCAGATCCATTCCCATCCGTTGCCAAAACAGCCGTTGTTATTGTTGTTGCCGCTGTCCTGTCCCAGCGCGTAACCGGCTAACATTTCGTTATCCATATTCGTTCTCCTTTATCAGTTATTTCAAGCGGTTTACCGCATTGATTCAAGTCCCCGGTTTTTCTCAAGACCCGATAACTGATAAGGGAGATTTGTTTTATTTGGGCAGCTTCATTCCCATCTGCCGGGCAACCTCGTCAAGGGAGGTGCCCCGCTCTCTGGCCATATTGGCCGCGATGGTGTGCAGCTGCTCCGGCGTCTTGCCTTGGATCAGCCGCATCATCGCCACTGCCTGCGGGTTTTGGCCCGCCATATTTTGCAGATACTGCATCGGGTTTGCGCCCGATTGCATCATCTGGATCATCATCTGCATGGGATTTGTCATGCTTTTGCGCCTCCCCTATTGGTCGTTGGCTTGTCCTGTTTTTCGGTCATCGTTCTCAGTTCGTCCAGTTCGTCTTTAAGCTCTTGCAGCTGTTCGAGCGTTGCATACTGCGAAACAGGTAAAACAGGCTCCTGCGCCGTCTGCGGGGCGCTGGCGGGCATGTCTATCATGTACCGCCGAAAAATAGCTGATCCGTCCTGCATATTGAGCTGCTTGGAGTAGATCGCTCCGTGCGCCATGTCCGGCAGCAGAAGAAGCGACCCGTCAAACTCTACCGGCACGCCCCGCGCCTCCTCCTCGGAAGCGACAGGGCGAACCTTAATAGAGGGCTGTTGAGGTTGCTGCATTGCAGGGACCGTCTGTTGCATTGGCTGCGCAGGCTGATTGTATCCCTGCATATACGGCAGGTAAGAGTAAGGTGGATAGGGGTAAGCCATATTTTTACACGTCCTTTTGTTCAGATCGGGGAAACCGGCCCGGCGACGTGTACCGCGCCGGTGGAATGTTCTCCCGTTTTCCCCTGTCTTTATTATCTCTCTTTTGCCTCTTTTCTGAGCGGCGAAAGGGTGTGTCTGTGTGCGCTTGTGTGCAATTTTGTGCATAAAAAAAGAGCCGGGGGTTTATCCCCGGCCCGGTCGCGTTAGTATAGTCTTTTCGCGGTATCCTGCACCTTGGCGATGATGTACGGCAAGCGGCGCGAGATGGTGGAGCGATCGCATCCAATCTCGGCGGCGACATCCACTTGCGGCAGTCTGTCCAGCAGGTACTGCTGTGCAATCAGCGTGTCCTCGATGCCCAGACACGCCTGATCGATGGACCTTGTCATCTGGTCCTTGGTCAGGTGCTCTAGGTCGTCCGGCAGCCTAAGCCTTGCTCTCGCCATCCGCTCACCTCCACGTCTTACAGTGCGGACAAATCCTGCTCGATGCCGTGCAGGTAGTCTCGCACCGCGTCGCACAGCAGTTTTACCTGCTCAAAATCGGTCTGTGTAATGCTGTCTCTGGACATATAGTTGCTGTCCAGCTCGTCCATGATGGCCTGCGCCTTGCGGGTGCGGTGCAGGGCAGAATGCAGTCTAAAATAGCTCATTTTGGCTCCTTCCCCTTGAAAGAGGGCCGCCCATCTGCTATAATAGATTGTAGATGGGCGACCATCTGCGCTATAACGGTATTGCTTCACTTGTCTAGGGCGAGCAGTACCGTTATTTTTTTAGTTCTTGATAGACTTTTCGGATTCCCTCTCGGATGATGTCCGCCCTTGTCTTGCCTGTTACTTTACAGCAATATTCAAGCATTTCGACATCTTTATCTGACATCCTGATTCGGGTGTCATGCCGCTTTGGGTTATCCGTAGGTCTACCTGTTCTTGGTGCCATTTACTAGCCTCCTTTCTTTTGGTTACACATATATTATAAATTACATGTAACCAAAAGTCAAGAGGTTTACCCACAATATTTTAAATTATTTTTTGGGGCATTCGCGCCCACAATCTGCTGTCTGTTTGCTCTTGTCCAGCACCGGCAGCTCGCGCAGATCCTCTACCAGCTTTGTGACAGTACCGTTACCGCCCAGGCTGTGATATTCGGCATACATCTTTTCTACCGCCTCCAGCCCGTGCAGAGTGATCCAGCCGCGCTCAATATAGTGATAGTAAGAGCTAACTAGCTGTCCCCGCAACAACGCCTCGATGCCGTTTTCGATGGCCTTTTGCCGTCTCCACAGATTTTTAGCCGCCCATATTACGACGCCCAGCAGGCCACTAAACAGAGCCTCCAGCCAGTATTTTGTTACCCACTCCACCATGCCCATCACCTCAAATTATCTCTTAAAATAGTCGGCTACAGCTTCCGCCACCGCCTCCCCGATGCCCTCAACATCCGGCACGCGCAGATAGATCATCGGGCCGTCGTCCTGCCAAAACCACGGCAGGTCGCTGACCTCATCAAAATCGATCTTATAGTTGCCGTTAAAATAAGGGTCCAGCCCCAGCATCTTGAGCGGGTGCTTGTACAGATGTTTGGCCTCCTGGCTCTTGTCAATTTTGCGGGAGGCGTACACGCCCAACCGCTCCTTTGGCCATCCGTCCACCCGGCAGGGCTGCACCCGGCAACCCTCCGATCGCTGCACAAAGATGGTGTAGTCCGGCTGCATCTCGCTTATCAGATAATAGCCAGAGTAATTAGCCGGAGCCTGCTTTGCTGTCGCGCCGCCCATGTTGATTGCCTGCATCGCCTTGACGATCTTGCTTGCCAGACCACTGTTGTCCAGTCCCAAAACCAGAACCTTTTTGCTGCCGTAATATGCGTTGAGTGCCATTATTTTGCCTCCTTGTCATGCTTGTCCAGCCCAAATTCTTTCCAGGCGTTTTCGATTACTATTTTAATAGTGTCGCCGTCAATCTTGATGCCATGCGCCGCACACTGCTGCTCAATATAGTCGGCCACCCACTCAAATTTGGCCTCACCCTGTCCCTGCGCATTAAAAATAATCTCTGCCGCCTGCACACCCGCATAGGCATAATTGACAATCATCTGCCACTGCTCGTTAGTCATCTTGCTCTTGATCCACGGCACTAATACGGTGGTAATAATCAGGCCCAGCAGGCCCAATACTGCTACTACAATCTCGGTAATGTCAATCATGATAATATGCCCTCCTTAGATAGTTGTCACAAATCCCGCAAAGCCCTTGCGGTTAAGGTCGCTGGCGGTCTTTGCCGCCTCCTCTTTGGTCGCAAATTTGCCCACGCACACCCGCAGCGTGCCCAGATGGTCAGTTAGGTAGCAATAATACCCGCGCGCGGACAGCTTGTCCCTGAGCGCGTTGGCGTTGTCCGCGCTCGCAAATGCCCCGCACTGTACTGTATAAGGTAGGCTCACTGTCTCATCCTGCACCGGCTCCGCGTCCTCTCCCCTTGCCAGCGCAATCAGCCGGTCAAAGGGGAAATCCTCTCCGGGGCAATGCGGCCTGGTAACTGGGTTAATCTCATAATGTCCGATCATGTGCTCCCGGTCAATCGGTATCTCGATGCCATAGATGCGGTCAATCTCCTCCACGATGTGACAGGTCAGCCATGCCGCCGCCTGCAGCTGTTTGTCCGTCAGCGCGCCGTGCGTCTCGCTCCATTTGCCCTCACACTCGATGGACACACAATAGAGATTCGGGTTGACCCCATTGTGTGCCTTGACGTATGGATGGGTCGGATTTTTGACCACTCCCTGCGTCCATGCTGCCTTGTCCAGCGGCACCATTTGGGTGACCTCACCATTTTGGCCAAGCACAAAGTGGCTCGATACCTGACTAGCTGGGTTTTGCTCCCACGCTACCGTGCCATTGTATGTACCGTCCGCGATGTGCCAGACAATCAGGCAGGGCTTGTAATTCCCCCGGCTCGACTGGTTGGCCGTGCTCTTTTGTACGATCTGATACATTATTTCTCACCGTCCTTATTTTTGCTCTCCTTAATCTTCCGGCAGTGCCACAGCTCCCCGTAGGTGTAAGCCAGCATCGCCGCTACTATCGCCTCGCTGGGTTGCTCCCCGCTCATCCAGCAAAAGCCAAAGTAAGCGGCGCACACGCCCAGCCCCGACAGCAGGCACAGCAGCACAATGATCTTGCCAAAAATACCCCGCCTTGCCTTGCGGGGTGCTGCCTGCGCGCTGGCGATCTGCTGCACCTCTCGCAAAAGCTCCTCATTTGTCATTAGACTACCAGCTCCCAATAGACCGGATACTCTTTTGGAGACCACACGCACACAACCCCATCCGGCGCAATACACTTGTATTTGCCGCCCTCAAAGGTGATCTTGTCTCCATTGTAGTACCACTTGCCCGCCACATAGTCCGGATATGCCTCCCCCGGCTCTGTATTGCCAGTCTCCAACGCTCTTACACGCTGTTCCAGCTCTTCTATTTTTGTCAACACATTGGCCTCTTGCGTCATGTCTGCGTTACCCTGCGCCAGTGCAATCAGCTCTGTGCGCTGGTCATCGTCAATGTCTCCTTGCGCCCAAAGCGTATCAATCTTGTGCAGCATATCAGCCAGCACATAACGCTGTGTGTTGATAACATCCCTAATTACATCATACATTTGTTTTTACCTCCAAAAGCTGTGTGTTAATGGTGCTAAGTTTGTTGTCGATGTACTTTTGTGCGTCTGCCACATATCTTACTGACAGGCCCGCAGATGGTGTGTTGTCGGTCATAATATTGGTCACAGGGGCATAAGTTGTGAGAGCCTCATAATCGGCAATCATCTCTGCATCCAGATTACTTACAATAAAATTGTCCAGTCTGTACAACACTGTCGCTCCCGGCGTCAACTGACCTGTTGTGCTCATCCATATATTTCCAACTGTCTCACTGTTGTAGCTGTTAATCTTGCTAATGCGCTGTGTATGTGTCCCTACCCCAAAGTCAACTTCGTCGCAAACCCACTGCTGCCCGCTTGCGTCGGTATAGTTCCCGCCACTGTCCACCGGGATACCCGGCAGGCCATTCGGTGTGGAGCTCGTGATGCTTTGAGAGTGAGGTGCTTCATATGCAGTAGCAGTTGAGCCAATCTCAAGTTGCAAAAGTTCGCTTGCAGTGCATTCATGTATTGTAGTGGAACCGTCGGTCCAAGTACCAGCAATTAAGCATACAAAGATTCCATCTTCCGATGGGGTGATGGGAGCAATGATGGGAGCAATGTTTGAGATATGACTTATGGCGTTGTTACGGTCCGTGGCGTCCTCAAATGTTCTATACAGAGCAAGGACTAGCTTTGCGTTGGCGTTGGGGTTTGTTACCGAAAAAGTATAAGTTACACCTTTCTTTGCTGAAACTGCATAGCAAATACCCTCCACTTCCTTTTTGGGTACGTAGGGCAAACTAACCGCAGTTTCATTTTTGATGTAGGCAATGCCATAATCATATTGTCCGTAGTACAAACGCCCGGTAAGCAGGTTCTTGCCTGTAATGGTTGTTTCAATGCTGCCACTTGCACCTGCACTCACAATGGGCACGGGACTTTCGGGGCTTGGTGTCCCGTCCTGCGTGCTCTTGCCGTACAGGGTCAATCCCTGTAACGGCCACTCCACGCTGTCGTTGACGCTGATTGTCTCCCCTGTCACCGTCGGCCTTATCGCGGCAGCAATCGGCGCATAGCGCGCATCGCTCTCGGCTTTGGTATAGGCGTCTGACGCAACCTCTCCCAGCTCATAGTCATCTCCCATTGGATTAACAATCGGCACTTTGCCAACATCAACTACTGTCGGAGTTGGCACACCTAATCCGGGATCACCTTTGGGGCCAGGATTACCTTGAGGGCCAGTGTCACCTCTAGATGGTTTTTGGCTATCTATATACCCTTGTGCATTTGCGTCGTAGAGCATCCAATTGTCATTTTCTCCAATCAATGGAGGATACTGAGCAATCGCCTGAGTTTGCTCTAATATTTCGTACATTTCGTTTAATGCTTGTGTATACTCTGGAGGTGGATTTTCTGCGGATAATTCGCCCTCATCTGCCGTTACCTTGATCGGATAGTCGCCTATCCATTTGATAACTACTTGATTTTCGGTATTGTACCCCTTTAATATAATATCAAGTTTCCCAGGGATACTAGTAAAATCAGATGTGATTTGCCAAGTCAATTCGATTGTAGTACCAGAGATTTGTTTCTTCAGAGTTTGAGATGCTCGTGTTCCAACTTCGCTATCTGCATAGATGACAAACGTTAACCCAGCCAAATCCAATCCGTTGTAGCTAGCAGGCAAAGTTATAACAGGAGCATCTGCATTATTTTCCCCTTGTCGTAACACGTTAGAAATTGGTCCGACATGCAAAACTTTGCCTGTTGTTTGCAGTTGCATATACTCATCTCCTCTCAGCTGATCGGGTACTCCACAAGGTAAGTGCCACTGATTTTAGATACTTTCACTCGGTCACCTACCTTAAAGGTAATAGATTTGTTGTATTTGTATTTTTTACTCGATGCAGTACTTTCTCCATCAAATTTTATTTGTAGACCATCAGTAGCAACGCTTGTAACTGTTGCTAATTGCGGGATATATGGATCGTTTTGTTTTTGACGTTGCTCATCTTGATAAGACATTTTTATCATTCAAACACCACCTTTTCAGCTGTATGGGTCATTTCACCGTCATGACTTAATGTCATTTTCCATTCAACTTCTTGGTATATTCCGTTGCATATCGGATGATCAATCGCAATCAGGTCGCGGACCTGATGGACATTAAGCGACGTTCGAAAAGACACAGATTCCATCTCTCGCATTGATTGGAATAGCAAATTATCTACATATTTTTGCAATTCATCCAGACTGGATATGTCATCTAATTTTTTGATTGGTGCTTGTATTCGACCGATATTGACAGTAGATATTTTGCTTGTGGGTTCATTGTTTTCTGCTATTGCCACCAGCGGCTCATCGTATTCTGGAGACGATACCATTGCCACAAAGACGTTATAAGCTTTAAATATATCACTGCTTACATCTGCCTGTTTTTTTACTTCCGACAATTCTCCTTGTAAATACTCGTGCTGTACTGCACTGTTTTTGGGGTTTGTCATCGGCGAGATTCTGGCATTTCCTTGCATATCAAACCAAACAGATTGATAGTTGATTTCTTCTAGTAACGCATTGATAATTTTAAGGTAGCTTGTCCCAATTTCCCAGTCCGCTCGATCATTTGCGATCACGGCATCACTTGTCACTGTCAAAATATTTTGGATACCAAGCGACAATAGGATTGATTGGACTATATCTGTATATTTTTCGCCAGCCTTAAAAACAACTCTCTCCTCTGTTTTCGCTCTTTTGGGGATTTGTCCAAAGTCCATTCCTTTCAGCTCCCACGAGATTAGCCCATTTTTATCAGATGTATAGTCTGCCTGAGTAATCATATATTCGCCCAAACGTTCTTCTGTATCATCCTTAATCAAATAGGGCCGAATGTTTGTTTTAAGCCAATTCGGAGTGGGGATATTAAGCACAAAATTTCCCGAAAATGAAATTTTAACCTCTGCATCTGCATTGCACCGCAAAGTCGGCTTATTAAGCGGATATGCCTCACCTATTTTAATCCCATTTTGCACCAACTCAAATCGAAACTGTGGCTCGACTCTGCCTTTATGCAATCTCTATCACCTCTTTCTGCGTTTCGTCGATTGTGATTTTGACATCAGTGGATCGGTCCCTACTGCACTCGATACCACTCATAACACCAACAATCAAATCTCCACGCACATCCTTGTAGATGATGCTTTCGCCAATCAATTTTTGGAGTTGGTCTGCCGTCGATTTGTCCACAGTAAATTCCAAGGTGTGTTCTACTTCAAGCGATTCCGAAACATGTGCAACCGGTAAAGATTTCCCCTGATAGTAGATAAGGGATACTGGCTTTTTGGTTTTGATACTGTGTGCCGGAAAAGATCCCCGACGGCGTTTGAGCATTATCCATTCTGGAGATTGTGCCTGACCTATCATACCGCAATCCAAAGATACTGTTACTGTAATCATATTGCTCATTTGATAATTGTCTTGTTCATCCACTCCCATAGCCTGATAGTTATGCTTCCCGACTGATTCATAATCAATATAGGATAGTATATCATCTACTTGTGAGACTTTTCCCAGCAGCACCCCATCACGGTAAATATAGTTATTGGGATAACTACTAACCACAGATAATGAGGCCGAATAATTTATGATTCTTGCTGAAATGGCAACCGGTTCTTGCGCTTGATTTTTTATGGTGGCAGTTCTGCTGCCCCACTGGCTCCAAAGTCCAAATTCGTTTTGCACACGGACCTCAACCATCACAGGGCCATCTGACAAAAAGTCAGGCCATTTATATGTTTTCGCTGCGGAATAGAGTGTTTTTACGATGTCTCCAATGCGGATTTGTGCCATAATCTGGCCTTCTGCTTCCCATGTAATTGTTGGTCTTGGTCGCGTAGTAACCTGTGTAATAATTGGAGCAGGGGATGCCCCGCGTACAATAACAACTCCTGGATCACTCCAATTGCCCGCAACCAGATTACTGTTATAAGTGCGCACTCGCCATTCAACGTTGCCAGATGGCAATGTATTGCCTGGCAGGTCATAATATTGTGCATCTGTGTTTTTTTGCTCGACTAAATCTTGCCACTCATCGCCATCTCTGCGATATTGCACATCAAATCCCCGCGGGAGTGATCCGGTCGAAATGACGTGCTCCCACTCAAGCCGCACTGGCTGTGAGCCATCAATAACAACTTGGTCCGGATAAATAACCGTTGCATCCGATATTGCATCGGTAGTTGTGATTTCAACCCATTCTGATGTTCCAATCCGTCCATCATCTGATTCTGCATAGACTTGCCATTCATACGATTCCTCTAAAAATTGTTGGCCTGGAATTTCTGCAAAAAGCGTATTCCCTTCAACTGAATAAGTTTGATAGGATTCTTCGCCTTTTTTTCTAATTCTGACTTCTGCGCTTTTTTGGGTTACTTGAGGGTCAAAAAGATAAATAGTTGGCTCATAAGCCCAATTTAATTTAAAATCCCTATAAGTATCAACAAAGCCTTTAGTTTTCGGAACAATGTATAAATCGTCATCTATAACAATTTCAATGTAGGGCGGATTACTCGTTCTGGAGGATTTCATGGTCAATGTGCTCGTTGATGCTATATACATTGTGAGCTCTGTTCTCCAAATTGATGCTATATATATTCCGTTACCAAAAAAACGTTCGCTAAAGGCTTCCCATCTTTGTTGGGCATGCTTCCCAGATTCATCCACATCCAGAACAGGAAGACTAAAATTTGTAAAATTAGAATAATTATTTTCTATTCTTGTATTGTCAAAATCGCTAGTAGAATATGCCATAACATCATCTTGTTTGATAAAGCTATCATATTCTACCACATCATTAAAATAAAGATTATGTAATCCTTTTTCGTTAATGGTTTTGATTAGGCTACTATATGGTATTCCGAAGGTAACTTCTGTTTTTGATTTTCCTGTATTTTCATCCGCTGTAGATATTGCCGTTGCGTAAAAATGTATTTTGGCTGAAACAATTTTATTTCTCTTGATTTCTTCCGGGACATTAAATTGCATAATGGCAAAATCATATATTTTTGTAGGGGGGGATACTAAACTCCCACCAACAAAATCTGGTCCCTTATATGTCTGTACAATAAGGTCCTCTGTCTCTCCTTTGCTCCCACTATACTGTGCATGATCATAATATGCCGAATCTATACAATCCAGTCTAATAATCTTTTGCGCCATTAAAATCCCGCCCATCCTTGTTGCTCTGTCAATGGATAATCCTGCAACCCCTGCAGAATCTCCATAAATCCATCCATTCCATCTACTGTCACGTTAATACTAATATCGTTGTTAATTGTCTGTGTTGTCCCGCTCGTCATCCCTTTGATTGTATCAAGCAACTGCCCAATCAAGCTGTTATCTGTAACGCTAAAGCCTGATAAACCTAGACCGGCTGTGCTTGTGGATAAGGCTCTTGTTACGGCTGGCGCTGTCATTACCTGCTCCCCGCCTGCAAAACTCATCACCTGCGCGCGGGGCTGGGCCTGTGCAAACATAGGAGCCGCCGGGGACGCTGACAACGCTAAAATTCCTGAATCGCTCGGGCGCATACTATTATTAAGGCTTTGCTGACTGTTTTTTTGCTGTTGGTCGAACAGTTCTTTCAGCGAATTAATTAAATCTTTTACTCCTTTAATCGCTTCGGTGATCACTTTAATAAACCCTGTTTTGATGCTATTGACCAAATTGTCAAATCCATATTTTAGCGGGGCAAGCTCGTTAGCCAGCTCTGCCATTGCCTCGTCAAATTCGTACTGGCTTTGCTTTGCCTCTACCATTGCCTTATTATTTTCTTTGTAAGCTGCTGTCAGGCCCGGCAAATCAGTTTGTGAGAGAGTTTTGAGCACATATTCTTGTTCTTTTCCGCTGTGAGCCGCGTCTTTTAGACCCTGATTAAACTCCTCCACATTGACGCCAACCCTGCCCAATAGTTCGCCAAATTGGCCAACCGCCTCTTTGGTGGCAATCGTTTCCTGCAGGCTGTCCGCAAGCGATTCTATCTTAAGAGTATCCGGGAATTTAATAACCGCATCGGATAAACGCTCAACAATTTCAGCCATGTTGCTATCCTCAAATCCCGCGGCAAGCAGATTGGACATTGCTTCGGTGTTGGCGTTAAAATCCTCCGATACAACGTTAAACTCCTCCATGCCTGTGCGTACAGTCTCCATGCTGACGCCCATATTTTCTGCGTTTACTTGGAGAGTAGCAAAACCTTCGCGCATTTCTTCTGTTTTCTCAAAAAGGGCTCCAATCGCAGAGCCAAGGGCAACAACTGCTGCTACCGCCGCGCCACCAACAACTCCCGCCATTGCCGCAGCGGAGGTAGAAGCACCGCCAAGGCCACTAACAAGGCTGGTAATGCCACTAGCAGCTGATCCAGTTGCGCCTGGTAGCATTTGCAAACCCTGGAACAACAGATTGATTGCATTGCTTGCCCCTTGTCCTCCGCCCGAAACGCTCTGTGATGCTTGCGCAAATTGGTCAAGTCCACTAGCTGCGCCGTCTGCATTGCCAGAGATGCCTCCCAAAGCCTCGCCTGCCTCGCTCGCGCTGGATGCCAGTTTGTCCAAATCTCCATCAGCGGATGAGGCAGCTGCACCAACCTTATCAATATCTCCTGCAGCAGATGACGCCTGTCCGCCCGCCTTGCTGATCGAGGAGGCTGCTTTACTGCTGGCTTCATCCATTTTCTGCGCTTTCTCAGCATACTTGTCCGACTTGTCGATCATTTTATCCAGAGCTTCTTCAGCTTTAAGGATATTCTTTTGCAGTTTAAGCGCTTCTTCGCTGTCAGGTCCTTTGAGGTTAGAGACACGCTCATATTTTTCGCGCAAGGAATCCAGTAGCTTTTGCTGCACCTCTATCTGTGCGTTGAGGTTGTCCCATTGCTTTGTAAGCTTTTCCATATCGCCCGCTGATACCTGATTGACGCTGTCTGCAACCTTGGACATCGTATCGGATATCTTCTCGGCAGATTCATCCACTTCCTTAAACGCCTTGCTGGTGTCCCCTGAAAATGCTTGGACGGCTTTTAAGATATTGTTAAGCGCCTTTTCCATTTTTGAGTTATTTATCTCGGTATCAAACCGGATCGTCCCATCTGCCATTGACTTTTGCCTCCTCTCTATGTAAAATAAAATCAAATCATATTAGGAGTTGATTTTATGTTTTGCCCAAATTGTGGCACCGAGTGCAGCGGTAATTTTTGCCCTAACTGCGGCACGAAATTGGAGGCTCCAAAACCTCCACAGACGGTTTCTGCGCCGTCTCAAAATACCAAGCAGGACACTGACCCATATATCGAGGTAAATGACCCCAAAGGCAAATGGCCAGCCTTTTTCCTATGCTTGTTTTTGGGTTGGTTGGGTGCGCATCGCTTTTACACCCGCAAATATATCAGTGCTGTGGTTTACATTGCGATGCTGGTTCTAACCCCGTGGGCGTTACCGTTTTGCATTATCTATGATCTCATTACTATTGTGACTAACTCTTTCTTTTGGGATCATAAGGAGATGGTGGCACGCTATCAATCGTCGGAAGATAAAAGCACAATCGACGGTTGGATGATTGCTTTTGGGGTTTTGGCATTGTTGCTTATTGCCTTTATGTTGATCGGCAGACCATTTACAGCTGCTTTTGAGATGGTCGCCGCCTTTGGTTTACCCGTTTTTGGTATCCTCACGCTGGATGACTACCGCAAAGGCAAGCCTTATACAATACCGCTTATCTTTTGCTTAATCTGCCTGATCCCATTTGTGGCAAGCGCACTGGGGATTGTTACCCTTTCGGCCTAATCGTCGTCGTCATCGCTGTAATCGTCAAGCGAGTACAATTCTTGCAACCGTCTGATCTGCCGCCGTTGCTTGCTGTTTTTGATTTTAGATAACTCTCCATAGGTGATCGAGCGGATGTTAATCCGTCTTTTAATCTGTGCATCCTCTGGAAGGCTTTGAAACAGTGCCATAAATTGCCACCAATGCAGATCTTCTTTTAACAAATCCACACCATTATAAGTTAAAAAATCGGCCCAGACCGCCCAAAAATCCTTGTAAAAATCGAGCGTTTTTCGTCCGTCGTCCCCTGGGACTACAGGTAAACCGCACCGGCAAAACCAAGCCGCCTGCAAAAACAGCTCCAAAAACACAAGAGGTTCGTGCGGTGCTGGGCCTTTTAATACCTTGCGCAAAGCGAAGACCTGTTTTTCTTCTTCTGTGAGGTCAGGATGGTCTAGAATTTGTTCAAATTCTAGCCATTCTCGATAACCCGTTTCAATGGGATATCGTTTCCCGGCTGCTTCCAGGTAGTCAGGCAGTTTATAAGGCTTCTTCATCCTCATCCTCATTTTCTTCCGCCTGCATCTTATATTCGATGTAGGCATTACGATTTAGGAGCAGTTGCCCGTACAAAAAGTTACACAGCTGCATATGCTCGACCGAATTTGGTTTGCGCCCCTCAAACACCGCATCATAACCCTTGATGCCCAAAACACGAGTAATAAAGCCTTTTGCTGTCTCATAGAGATTGCGATTTGCCTCCTCTACTCGATTAAGTTTTGTCTGCAAATCCTCGTCGCCAGTCATCTTTTCCTGCGCCTGCTTGAGTGCTGCATACTGCATAGCAAGCTGAGAGTAACTGTCAATAACCGCTGAGATCATCCCCACATCGGTGATATCGAGGTCAAACTCCTGCCCACAGATTTTAACTGTGGGGCGAGGAGCAAAATTAAATTCGTTGGTCATGCTATACCTCTACTTTCTTCGCCTTTGTTGGTTGCGAGAGGATGGACATGGCTTCTTTGGCTTTAGCCCAGGTATAATCGCCATCAGAATTAGTGACAGTTCCCTTTTCGGATGCGCCGGTTTTGGTGATACTAAAGCTGATATCCTGACGCAACTGTGCTTCTCCGCTGCCGTCATTCTGGACAGATACTGTTGCCGGATATTTTTTACCATTTGGTGTCCCTGCAGCAATCATATCGTTATACTCAATGATCTCGGTATTGCGCTTGTTGAGGTCCTCCATCATCACATCAAATACATAATCCTGCACCGGATCACCAACCTTGCGATGGCCGGTAAAAGTACGGGTGATCTTCTGCGTTGCCGGTTCTGATTCAGGCGTTCCGCGCCCATCCATGTAATAATAATCCTCTGCTTCTTCCTCTACCTCTACCTCAGTGGCAGAGATGCCGACTGTGATCGGTTTCCAGTCTGGTTCCTCGGTGGTACCCAAATTCATCAAATAAATTCTGTTATAGTTTTTTGGAGTCATTAACGCCATTTTCTTCACTCCTTTTCATATGTTAGAATAAACTGTGCCTGATATAATCCCTTTGCGCCATCTTCGTCTTGCTGATAGAGCATAGCATTTGCTGCTCGGACGGATTCTGCCGATTTCCCTTCTCCCAGATCTGGTAGATTTCTTTTTTTCGTCTGATCGTCGAGCCAATCTGAAAACTTTTCAAAAAATCCAGTTGCCTCAATCCGTTCTCGGTCGGAATTAGTATAAGTCCGAAAGTACAGTGCAAAATTGTGCTGGCAAACCATCGATCCATCCATGTATACCGACACCGGGTCCCCTTCTCCATAATCGGCAATGCCATAATTATCGGGCTCCGAATCGGTATAGTCGGTATAAATCGCTGCCATCTCCGTAAGATAAGGGCAGGAGGCAATAAACGACTTGATGCCCTCAATGATGCTCATTCCGCTTTACCCCCTGCCTGTTCTGCCACTGTTTTTGTAATCTCTTTTTTCTTTTCTTCCCACATGCGTGGTATCCACATTGCCCCGCGTTTGCCACCGCCGCCAAATTGCAAATCTCGGTTTGTGGTCGTTTTGGGAGCTCGTCCAACCATCACTTTGCCATAATAGAGATATCGCGCATAGGGCTGCACATAAGTAATATGGTCCTTGCCGACCTCTGCAGTGCGGATAAGTGTCTTGCTGCGCATTGGTGTATATGGCTCAGCCTGCCGATAGATCTCGCTTGTCAGGGTCTGCTGAACCTTCCCGCCCGGCTGCAATCCTCGTGCGCTTAAAATCTTGCTAACGCTGCTAGTATCCACTTTGACCGTCATCGGCATTTTACACACCTCCGATTCGTATGTGCGGGAGAGGCTTGCCTCGGTTGTCGGTAACTGCATTGACCGTCACTACATTGTTGCAGTTTTTTTCGAGCCAGGTCGGCAACGTATCATCTTCTGGTGCTCCGCTGATCTCCCCCAGCACCACCTTATCTTTTGGCGCTGCTGTCCAGCTATCATCATTTGGTGCAAATGCTTTTGGGTGCACATATCGTTTTGCAGCTCCATTTGGCACACGGACAATACAGTTCTCGGACACTGATAGCCCATCCTTTGTTGTCTGTGAGCTGCGGGTGTAATACCAGGACGCGCCGACAATGACTGTTGCCTGCCATCGCTCCCGATGTTCAGCATCTATGTAGCGGTTAAAGATGGTGATGGTCTTATCTGTTCCTAACATCCGCGCATCTTCACTCCTCGATATAACAGCCCTGTCCCTGCCAAATACAGTGCTAGCGCGTCATAGCTGCGCTGTGAGGTGCTTTTTGCAGCGGCATAGGTTACCGATATGCCGTCATTGGTGGCGCTTGTAATGCCATACTCACTGCCGCTTTGCTCGTCGGTATACAATACATCCGCTACCGCGCACAACGCCATCTTGACCTCATACCGGTCTGGCTGTCCTGCCGCCAGCGGCGCAGCCATTTTTAAGTAAGCTAACGCTCGTTTTTCATATTGCGAGAAGGATTTCCCGGGGATTTTACTCCCCAGGTACTCCTCCACATAAAAGCTATAATCCATTGCCTACGCCTTTGGGGTGATAACCATGGTCTTGGTAACCGGGGCGGATGCTACTTCAATTGTTTCGCTTGTGCCCTGGTATCCCGATTTTTTGACGCTTGTTGGGTACTTGCCCGCGAGCGCAGTAAAGGTCACCTGACCGGATGCGTTTGTCTTTTTGATCGAGCCGTTAAAATTGACGGTTGCCCCCTCTACCGGATTTGCAGCAAGCAGATCTACTTCTTCGGTTGCCACTCCATCATTGACTGTAATTGTAACGGTCTGGGTAGTCAACGCAGTAGTCGGCTCCAAATAAGCAAATGGGCACCCTGCGCGATCTGGATCAAGTCGAGTGGCCGCCTTTGGCAGCGCCCAACCCATCCTAAACACAATGCGCAGCGCAACCATATCCTGCTGCGCAAGGTTATAGATAATGTCTTTGCTGCTGGGGTCCTGGATAACGCCCTGGTCAAGGATTTTTACAGTAACATCCTGACGAATAGCGTATACAGCCTGTTTAAAGTCTCCGGCGATCAGCTGTGCGGATTTGGCATCAAAAGCGCCATTATCCATAATATAGAGCGGGCTGCCATCCAGCGCATAGCGGGTGCTCTCCTGCATCGTCTGCGTAAAGATCGGCACTCCATCGGTAGTGCGCAGGCCTCTAAGCTTGGCTTTGACGCCAGGCACCGCAACAACACCATTGACCACATAGCCATCCTGCTCCACTTTGTCCAGTACGCCGCCTTCACCCATAATCAAATCAAAGTAATCTTTGGACGCTGGAGATACGTTATTTCCTGCATTTCGCGCCTGTGTAACAATACCGTTCGGCCAGCTCGACGGTCTGTTGATGTCAAAAAATACTGCTGCGTCTACTGCGGCTGCAATTGCTTCATTTGCGCGCGGTTTGATCTGTGCCCAAATATCATAGCTGGCATCACTGAGTACATTTTCGCTGATCGGGATGATAACCGCCAGCTCCTCCGCATTGATGTACACATTATCCCACGCCGCACGGGATACGCCTTTGTATCCGGTATCCCCATCTACCCAATAGGTCATTGGCAGCACATCCAGCACCGGCATCTTGGATTGATTGCTTGTCATGTTGGGCAGCCGGGTTGCCAACTGCATAAAGATAGAATCTTTTGGCACATCCTGCTGGATCGAGCGGATTAGCTGTGTTTCGATTAACGCCTGCGCGTTTTCTCTGGTTGTAATATCAATTGCCATAATTTATTTCCTCCCTGTCATCTTTCGCAACGCATCGTTGATAACGTCGTTTTCTGACTTGGCCGCCGATCCGGTCACCTGTACGCCGGTAGAGACTTTCATGCCTCCAATATGTTTTTCTTCCAGGTATTTTTGCGCGGCCTGCTCAAACGTTGTTTCTTCATTGGTGAGTTTGCTGATTTTGTAGGCGTAATAGTCAACATCTTCTCCCGGTACCCCTTTGGCAAGGAGATACATTTCATTGCGCGCCTGTTCCAGTTCTCTGATCGCATGATCGTATTTTGTTTTATAATCGTTTAGTTCGCGTGCAGCTTTGGCGCTTGCTTCCTCTCCCTGCTGCCGGGTTTCTTTCCAGTTTCGCCAATCAGCAAGCTCTTCATCTGTAGGGTATTTTTTTCGTTCTCTTGCTAGGCGTTTAGAAATCAAGTCGTCTACTTCCGCCTGGCTGAATTTCTTTTCCTCCTCTGTGGGAGTGGGGTTTTCCTGCTGCGCAGTGGTCTCTTTTACTTCTTCTGTCATATTTACCTCCATTTAACGCCCGTCGGCATGTCCTCAGCGTCTCCTAGCGGCGGCATTTGCTTTTGCAGAGAGCGACCGGCCAAAGCCATATTCTTGCGCTCGCTCGTTCTGCTCTTTTAGTTTAGCCGCCTCGGAAAACCGCTTATACAAATCACGCTGCCTTTTAAGCAACGCAGATTTTGTGTCAAATGTCGCTTGCAATTGCTCTTTTAGCTCATCAGGTGCAGCTTTGATGGCACTATCCAAGGCAATCAGTTCGCGTTTGCTTTTGCGGATAGCCCGCTCAATTTTGCGCTGCTGCTGGGTGCATTGGTAAGCGTCAAATGTCTGCCCCTCAAACACAATTGGATCCGGGTCGATTGCCTCCAAATCCTCTTTGCTCCACGTATAAGGAGCGTCTTTATCCGGCACGGGATGGATATCATGCCGTCAGCCGTAATCATTCAGTTCGCCGTGGGTTAGCTCTTGCTCGGTTGGATAATAGGTTCCGGTTGTATCAAACCGCTTGCCCTGCCATACCTGATGCGTAGGCCTTGCGCCAGAGTGGGCGGATATTTCCCAAATGGTAACCCCCATCTCTTCGCCTCGAACCCGAGATGTCTCCCGGGCTGTATCTTTAATCCCGGACAACACCGCACGGCGCACCGCAACATCAATGCGGTTTTTGTGGCCGGTAGCGTAATCCACCACCCGCAGCCCGCCTCCCGCAAGCTCATTGACCGCCTGCCGGATGGCACTCACCGCGTCCTGCTCTCCACTCTGCACCTTGATAAGTGCAAAATCCAAAGCATCCTGATAATACCGCGCAATTGACTTAAACACCAATCTGCCGCCTACCCTTTGCGCAAATCCCATGCTTTGTGTCAGGTTTTTAAGCTCTCCATTGGTGCGGTTAGCCGACGCACGCAAAAAGGTTTTGAGCTGCTCGCTTTCCTCCTCTTGCGGCTCCATCCCTGCCGCCTCATAGATGGGATTATCGTACTTGATCGCCTCCCTCATGGCATCATCAAACAGCGCCATAATCTCCGCTTCGCTGCGTCCGGTCAGTCTGGCAACCTCCGCTTGTATTTCGTCCACATTAAGTCCCCATCGCTCGGCTTGCTGCAGCTGATGCAGGGCTGTTTGTGTGGCTACCTGTCCAATCGAGGTTGTCAACCTGCGGACAAGATCAGCAACAATAAAGTCCTCCAGCTTTTGATAGAGCCGTACAATCCCATCCGGCGCTTTTTGCAGATATTCGGGGGTCAGCATCCATTACCACCCCTCCACAATCTGCTGTGCCTCTGGTAGATTCTGGCGCGCCTTTTCAATATCCTCATTGAGATATTTAGCTCTAAATTCTTCTAACCTCATCACGCCCATAGACACCATCTCGCGGTCTCGTTGGTACTCTGCCTGCTTATCCTCAATGATGCTATCGTCAAAATCAATGGTGACCTCTACATCAGGATCAAGCGAAGGATCGGTTGTCTCTTTGCCCATTGCTAAAATAATGGCTGTCAGCTCTTTAAAGGCGCGATCAACAATGATTTCGTGCTTTTTGAGTGTGCGGAACAAGTTAGAATTTTCGGAAATGACCTGCGTCGCTGTTGCCACACCGCCAGCATCAAACCGATAGTAACGGTCACCCAACCCAACAACCGAGGATAAGAGATTGAGCCGGTTCTGCATGGCCGTCTCATGCTCCGATGCCCGGATTGCCACATCAATAGGCTCAATAATCTTTTGGTCGGTGGCGTCTCCCGGAATCTGGTAAAAGGTCAAATCGTTAGGGTCATAGACGCGGGTCCCGTCCATTTCCTCGCGCAGCGCCTCCTCTTTGACCATGATCCGCCGCTTACCCAACACAAACTCGTTGTTATAGCTGTCAAAAACAGTATCCACCGCTTTGAGCACATCAACAGCATTTGCATAGACTGCAACGCCCAGCGGGCAGCCCTCCTCAACGTTGTTGCAGATATTCATCCGATCGATAACAAAACGTCTGCGCGGGGAATTTGTTTCGATGTGAGGGGATACCGCCTCATATCCTTCCACGTCTGCCAAATCGACCTGCTGCAGATTGCCGTTATTGTCCAAAAACATCAGATTTTCGATCACATAGTTGCCTGCATTGTCCTTAATGTGCATCTGCACATAGCAATAGCTTTGGGCCTTACCCGCCCTTGTCCTTGTCAAGGAGGTTGCAAAAGCGCACTCGCTGATACCTGTATCATCCCACGCGAGCGGCCAAATCCCCATCGCTGGGATGTAATTGATTCGGATGTTTCCCCCTGTTACCATTCCTCGGCTATCTGCCGTTGCGTTTTCGAGGTATGGCACATAGGCCATTGTCCCGTACGCCGCCTTTTTTTCCTGGGCTTCGTTTGCCTTGACCAAAAAGTTATTATCCTTGAGGACCTTATCCAAAAAATCCTGCTCTCTTTGTCCTCCCAGTGTGATTTTAACTTTTTCGTTTACCAGCAGTCCCGCCCAGTCCTCGCATACTTTTTTTGCCATCCCAAGCGTCAAGCGAGTACAGGAAATTGAATTGCGACCATTGTAAACTTTATAGCAGTGGAACGAATCCACCTTACCGCGATACCAGCTCGCCCACAAGTCAATCATGCTGCGGAAATTATTGCTGACAACGCCATATCCGCGGCTCTGTAGATAACTGGATAAATCCAACTCTATCACCTCCTTGTAAATCCTGCTTTGGTTAGCTCGTTATAATAAGGCTCAATCGCATACTCGAAAGCATCCAAGCTGTCAATGTCACTGGTACCGTCATCCAATCGCTCGTCATGGTCCAGCTTTTTGGGGTCATATACGGCATACCGAAACGCTTCAATCATTTGTTTGCATTTTTTGCATACCTTTAACCGGTCCTGCGCCATCAGAATATTTTCCAGCCGGATTCGGTTGTTTATTTCTAACTTAATCGAGTTTTTAATCTCTGCTTTTAGTTTGTCTTTTCGCGCCTGAAAATTCAACCCGCGAATCAAAATTTGCTCTGCGCTGTCTGCCCGTACCTGTGCCCCTCCCCACTTGGCCGTGACCGTCTGCACAAAATCCGAAAAGCGCTCATTGAGCTGTTGAGGGTTGATCTGCTCTTTGATGTAACACTCATCTGCAACAATCACCTCTTTAAACCGCGAGGTAATAACCACCGCCTTAAAGGTTGTCGCCGAGGCATTGCCTCCGAAGTCCACTCCAATCATCAAGAGGGACGGGCGCTGATTCGTCTTTGCAAGATAATTGTCCACATCATCAATCAGGTAGCGGTCTGGATTGTCCGCAAAATCGCGGTAAACAACTCCCTCCGCCGCCACCCACTTGCCCAAAATGTACCGGTCATAAAACACGCCGCTGTACATGGAGCGGTAGCGCGCCTTGATCTCCTCGGTAAGAGCTGGGTTGTCGTCCAGTTCAAAGTGCAGGTGCAAGGCGTTGTGCTTTTCAGGATGCTTGACCCACTCCTCGTAAAACCAGTGTTTCGGTGACTCGGGGTTGCAGTTAAACCAGAACCGGCTGCCCTCCACACTGCATCGGGCAAGCGCCTGCTCCACAAAGGAGCGAGGCTGCAGCGCCACCTCATCAAACAATACGCCCGCAAGGGTGCGGCCCTGAATCAAGCTAAAGCTGCTCTCATCTTTGCCGCCGAACACTTCAAAGATGTTTTGGTGCTCTCCGCCCGATACCAGCAGCACCTTGTCAGCGCGCCGCCAGCTGAGATTGTATTTGTCCTGCGCCCAATTGACGCCCAAATAGGGCACGACGATGTTTTTTACGGTCGAATCCACCGTCTTGCCGCAGATCGCAAACCGCTGCCCATTGTATCGCCGCATTGCATCGTCCACAAAAGCAAGCATCATAAATGAGGTCTTGCCCGACCGGATCGCGCCGTCGCATATGATACAGTCAAAATTTGTGTATGGAAACGCCATAATTCTTTTCTGTTTTTCACTTATCGGCATATTCCCACCTGTAACCGCCAGCAGTGTTGTATTTGGGTACTTTATTGCAACATTTTGCTATATGTGAATGATATATGCCCAAAACCCTTTCGGCTTCTCTTGTCGAGTTCCACACAGCCAAAAAATTTCCGTCCAAGTCATATTGAATAACGGATTTTCTTTTAAGTTCAGCGGCTTTCTCTACTGCACACATTATGTTTTCCAAATTCTTTTGGTAATATTCGGGGTTTTCTGACAAGAAACGCTTTCTTGAAGCACTCATTTTGTCTTTTGTTTCTTCCGATGCTCTTTTTCCAGTGTGTACCTCTCTTAATTTTTGTTTCGTACTTTCCGCAAGGCTTGAACACTGGCCACCACTTTCGATGTTATAGCCAAAGTTCTTATTATTTGTCTTGTGCTTTTTAATCAATTCTTTTTCAATTTCACAAGCATCATTTTTTGAAAGGCCATCAAACAATACTATATGCTCTATGTTTTCCCATCCATACTTTTTAATGGCACGGTACATATATTCGTTTCTTGCGTACCCGTTCCCACCGCCCCATCTTAATTTCGGCTCTTGTCTTGTAATTCCAATATATGCTTTTCCGTTGGGGAATTTGTGAATGTAAACTTTATAGTTGTTCATTCTGCATCCTTTCCGCTTCTTCTTTCAGTGCTTTCGACAAAGGGTCCTCAGTGCGCTCGCTTGTTTGCTTATATCCTGCCGCCGCAAAGCGTTTCATCAAGCTGTCTCCCGCCTTGAGCCGGTCCGACAGCGACGCTTCCAGCCCAAATTGATCTTTGACCTCTCCCCGCATTACTGAGGAGTAAAATTTCAGTACCTCGTCGGTGTCGGCAATCAGGCGCTTGTCCATTTCCGCCCGGCGGGATTCAATATATTCGGATATGGCGAGTTTGGTCAAGTTTTGCTGCCCGATTGATTTCGCGCTGTTTTGACTGTATCCCGCTTTCCTTGCTGCCTCGGTCGCATTCCCCGTTTGTAGGTAATATTCACAAAAATCTTTTTGCTTTTTGGTTAATTTCATGCGCTGCCACCGCCATACAGCTCCGCCAGCTTTTGCACAACCTCCGACGCTTTATAGGTCTGCAGCAACGTTACGGTCTTTTCGGTCTCGCCCACCTTGCGGGTGGCAGTCATCACATACTTTGTCACCATGCGCTGGCCCTGCTCCGACCACGTCTGGAATTGGTTGATCTTGACTTTATCACCACGCAGACAAAGCGCGGTTTGCAGCTTGTACATCAGTTTTCGCATATTCATTTTGCGCTCTGCCTCCTTAATCTCTAAAAAATCCCCTGCTGTTGCCCCAGGGGAAGGCGCTGCATTACCCGGTGCAGCAGCGGGTAGAAAGGAGGTGTTCCAATGAACAATCTATAAAAACAGGAGATGTCAGATAAACAAAAAGAGCCGTCTGAAATCGGGTACTCTCGATGAGTATCCAAAATCAAACGGCTCAGGCTCAAAGGCTCAGGCTCAAACTGTTACGCATACTTCGCGCCGACAGTGTTTGCACAATATGTAGATGTTTTTTGCCTCACTGTCCGCATCAATTCGGCAAAGTTTTTGCCCGCAGATCGGACAGCAATACCAGATTTTTCTCTCCTTGCTATTCATTTTAATTATACCATATTTGCACGGGTTTTGCAAGCGTATCACCTCGATTTAAAATTTTTGTTTCCATATGCAGGATATTTCCCCTTCCTCGTTTTCGGATTCAAGCATATTTTTTAAATCTCATCTATCCACGCATACTTTTTGGATATTCTCTCGATCTCACTCTCCACCCAATCCCTAATAGGGTCTGCGGGGAAAATCAGTCTGTCCAGCCTTTCTATCCAAGATTCTCGTTTTGGCGGTATATATTGACACATGCTGCTATCCACACGATTAAATGTCGCACAACACGCCATAGAATTATAGGACGGTGTAATCGAATTAATTGACTGGTTTATCATATCTGTCTGAAACCTCATCGCCTGCTCTATTTGCATTGTCTGCAAGGCTATGGCTGATTCTGGATTCCAGCAGATAGATTGTGGCGGTGAATACATTGTGTAGAGGCATGGGCTTTGGTCTTCCACGGTTAGTCCTCCTTCGGTTCAAAGCAGCTGCAAAAACTCAATCCGTTTACTTCTCCCCAAAGCCCGCCAATATTATATTTGCATCTTTTGCTTATGGGCAAATACCATAAGCAATCTTTGCACCTCCCAACCGGCGGCGCAGGTCGGGTGTTCCAATATTCTATCGCTTTTTGTTGTGTACTACAAGCACATCCATAAGCCCCACAATATGTTTTTTTACAAGTTACGGCGTAAATCGGTTTGCCACCAGTATGGAGTTCCTGTATTTCTGATTCCCCTCCGCACCTCCAACAAGGCAGCACAATCCCTTTCTCCGTACACTCTTGCTGCGCCTGCTCGTCTTCCATCAGCGCGCGGCGAATCAGTTCATCCATGATTATTCTACTCCTTTCATGAAACAACCCCAAAACGTTTG
>ERZ1090867.113-NODE-113-length-39979-cov-13.636610_pt1 | contig 39979 bp, 34 predicted proteins | sample MGYA00478476_ERZ1090867 | MGnify/ENA primary metagenome ERZ1090867 (study PRJEB33644, sample SAMEA5815742) | chicken gut metagenome | biome: Chicken; feature: Gastrointestinal Tract; material: Caecum | place: Ireland | collected 2019-01-01 | study: A study of the... | reverse complement strand
GAATATCATGTCTCAGTAACTTTGTCAAGCACTTTTTTGTTCTTTTTTATCTTTTTGATGACCTGTGCTTACCTCAATAAGAGAAGCAATTTTTGTATAATATCATATCTTGCAATCTTTGTCAAGACTTTTTTCCGGTTCTTTATTTCTCTAAACACTCTCTGTTAGCAGATAATATAGAAGCCATTTCTGTCTTTTATCAAAGATTCTGCTGAATTCTGCCCGTTTCTGTCGGTGCTTTCATCAGCGACGTTGTTTATAATATCACCCTTTCTTCTCTGTGTCAATCATTTTTTTCTTTTTTTTTCATGATTTCTATGTATAATAAAAAAAGGATCATTTTTTGAAATTTATATTATAATAGAAAGGAATCTTATTTTTATGGAAAAGATAGCAAGTTTTACAATTGATCATTTAAAACTTCTGCCGGGAGTTTATGTTTCAAGGCAGGATACTGTCGGAACAGAATCTCTGACTACTTTTGATCTGCGTATGACTGCTCCAAATCGCGAACCAGTCATGAACACAGCCGAAATGCATGCAATCGAACATCTTGCCGCAACCTTTTTAAGAAACAATCCTGAATGGCAGGATAAAATTATCTATTTCGGTCCGATGGGATGCCGTACCGGATTTTACCTTATTCTCGCAGGAGACTATACATCTTCCGATGTTCTTCCACTTATAATAGGTACATTTGAATTTATTCGGGATTTTGAAGGTGATATTCCCGGCGCTTCTGCCCGGGACTGCGGCAATTACCTGGATATGAATCTTCCAATGGCAAAATATCTTGCCGATCGTTATCTAAACAATGCTTTATACTGTGCAGATAAAAATAATCTGAATTATCCGGAATGATTTTGTTCATAATATAAAGGTATCAATTATCAAAGGAGGCTTTATATTATGAAAAATCAAAATCAGGTTTACCGCCAGGTAGCAGAAGAATGCAGCGAATACTGTCCTTGCGGATGTGATCACTCCGTAAAAAACGTAAGCACCGGAGATGACGCAAAATCTCCCAGCTGTCTGAACTGCAAACATTTTTCTTCTTCCAGCCAGCACTGCAATCTGGACTTATATGACCAGATTGTAACAAAACTTTGACCAAAAAGGAGTCCTCGGGGCTCCTTTTTATTATCCTGCATTCTTCTCTATTAAAAAAACTTCTAAATAACTCAAAAAATATACTTGAAATATTTTTTATTAGGATTAATATAATTATGACAAACGATTTAGGAGGATAGAAAAATGTCACTTCAACAAATTATTGCTATCGTCATCTTCCTGTGTACGGTCTCTGCGATCATTACAGGAAAAATCCACAATACGGTAGCTGCAATTACCGGTGCGGTATTACTTGTTTTAACCCGTATCCTTACCATCGAGGACTGTGTCGAAGCTGTAGATGTAGATACAATCTGTATCCTGGTTGGCATGATGCTGACTGTTGCAGTCATAAAAAACTCCGGAATTTTCGAGTACATAGCAATCAAGGCTGCGAAACTGGCCAAAGGCCGTCCTTGGCCGATTATGGTAACCTTTATTATCATAACTGCCCTGCTTTCCGGAATGCTCGACAACGTAACTACCGTACTTCTTGTTGGACCAATGACTCTGGCCATCACCAACATTTTAAAAGTTGATCCTGTTCCATATATCATTTCTCAGATTATGGCGTCCAATATCGGAGGAACCGCCACTTTGATCGGTGACCCGCCTAATATTATGATTGGAAGCGCCGCAAATCTTGGATTTGTAGATTTTATCTTAAATACAGGATTTGCCATTGTGTTTGTTGTCATTGCTGTTTTAATCTGTTTCTATTTTATATATGGTAAAAAATTATTTGTTACCAATGAAGCAATTGAGAAAATCATGAAACTGGACGAAAAAAAAGCAATCAAAAACCGGCGTCTTATGCATGAAAGTATTATTGTCGTCATCATTGTAGCTGCATGTTTTGTCTTCCATGACCAGCTGGGAGTTGAATCCGCTACAATTGCGATCGCTGCCGCATGTGTCATGCTCTTAATCGGAAAACAGGATCCCGAAGAAATCATACTGAGTGTAGAATGGCCGACCATTCTCTTCTTCATCGGACTTTTTATCGTTGTCGGCGGAATAAAAAAAGTCGGCATCATTACAATGCTGGCAAATGGACTGATTGCCGTCACTGGCGGAAACGTAATGCTTACCATGCTTATTATTTTATGGGTATCTGCAATCGTTTCTTCCTTCCTGGACAACATTCCATTTGTAGCAACTTTGATTCCTTTGATTCTGTCTATGCAGTCTCATGGAATGGATGTTACCCCAATCTGGTGGGCCTTATCCCTTGGAGCATGTCTCGGAGGCAACGGTACTTTAATTGGCGCTTCTGCAAATGTCGTTTTATCCGGAATCAGCAAAAATAATGGACATCCGATTACTTTTGGCCAATATTTTAAAATTGGTTTTCCAATGATGATTTTATCCATTGCAGTATGTACTGTATTTTTGTTAATCCGTTTTGCATAACAACCTAAAATAAAAAGAAAGGAGATTGATTATATGAATCAAAACACGGTAACTGGAGACTATATCAATATTAATCTGCGTCAGCTGGGCGCTACTTCCATCAAGGAATTTAACAGTGTCATGCATATTGCCGAATTTGATCTGGGAGACGGACTGATTGTTTCTTATGTGTTCAACATTACCCGGCACAACAAATATTTTCTCCAAAGAGTCCAGCCTTATGCAATGATCCATGGAAAGTTTGCCAGTGATCAGGAAATCATTGATTTTATCACAGAGGATCTGACTCGTTTTAAAAACGCAAAGAACAGTCATAACTTTGATACCTTTCTTTTGATTTCTCATCTGGGACATCATGTAACAGAGAATATTGAAAAGCTGTTCCTTAACTATAATGTAGATTCCAGGCAGCTGGAAACTGTCCAGGATGAGCTGGAAGACTCTCTCCGGCACATTCTTTCTCTCTTTGAGAATTCCCCAAAAATTGAATTGGAAAATACGAAAAAATAAAAAAAATCCCATACGCAACGCAAAACACGTCGTGTATGGGATATTTTTTCTACTGAATGTCTACGACAATCTTCTTGTCACCTTTGTCAACCGAAGCCTTTACGACAGTACGGATCGCTTTCGCGATACGTCCCTGCTTGCCAATGACTTTTCCCATGTCGCCTTCTGCGACATGAAGTTCCAGCACGATTGTATCTGCTGTCTCTTTTTCTGTCACGGTTACTTTATCCGGCTGATCAACGAGGGCTTTTGCAATCACTTCCAATAGATGTTTCATGCGCGCCTCCTAACTATTTTTCGATTCCTGCAGCTTTCAGCAGTTTTGCAACTGTATCTGTTGGCTGAGCGCCTGTAGATAACCATTTTTTTGCTGCTTCTTCATCGAATTTGATTACGCTAGGATCCTGGTTTGGATCATAAGTACCGATTTCTTCGATGAATTTTCCATCTCTAGGAGATCTTGAATCTGCAACAACAACTCTATAAAAAGGAGCTTTCTTCTGTCCCATTCTCTTTAATCTCATCTTTACTGCCATTTGTTTCACCTCCATTAAAAAATATTAGCATTATATATTAAGGCTTAAAAAGGTAATCGGAAACCACCTTTTTTTCCACCTCTGCCACCTAACATGCCAGACATCTGTTTCATCATCTGTTTCTGGTTCTGAACCTGTTTACACAGCCGGTTTACTTCAGCAATCGGAACCCCTGCTCCTGCCGCGATTCTTCGCTTTCTGGAACCGTTGATGATCTTCGGATTTGCTCTCTCTTCCTTTGTCATGGAATAGATGATTGCCGCAGTCTTATCCATCATACTGTCATCGATATCAATTCCCTGAAGCTTGCTGCCCATTCCTGGAATCATGGACAAAAGACTGGATAATCCTCCCATCTTTTTCATCTGATCCATTTGTTCCAGAAAATCATTAAAGTCAAAAGATGCTTTCTTCATCTTTTCCGTCATCTTCAGAGCCTGTTCCTCATCAATGGCTGATTCTGCTTTTTCAATCAGAGACAGCACATCACCCATGCCGAGGATCCTGCTCGTCATTCGGTCAGGATAGAACTGCTGCAGATCTTCCAGCTTTTCTCCCATACCAACATACAGAATCGGTTTTCCTGTTACTGCTCGAATAGAAAGAGCGGCCCCGCCTCTCGTATCACCATCCAGCTTTGTAACGATAATTCCATCAATTGCTACCTTGTCATTAAATTCTTTTGCAACGTTAACTGCATCCTGCCCTGTCATGGCATCCACCACAAGGACGGTCTGGTAAACATCTACATTCTGTTTGATCGCTACCAGTTCTCCCATCATATCCTCATCAATATGAAGACGGCCTGCAGTATCCAGAATTACAATATTATTGCCATTCTTCTGTGCATGTTCCACGCCTGCTTTCGCAATATCCACCGGGTTCTGCTTATCCCCCATGGTAAAAACAGGAACTCCTACTTTCTCTCCGTTCACCTGAAGCTGCTTGATCGCCGCCGGACGATACACGTCACAGGCAACCAGGAGAGGACGTTTTCCTTTTTTCTTATACTGACCGGCAAGCTTTGCACAGGTTGTCGTTTTACCGGCGCCCTGAAGTCCCGCCATCATGATAATGGTAATCTCATTTCCCGGACGCAGAGCAATCTCTGTCATCGTAGATCCCATAAGAGCTTCCATCTCTTCTTTTACGATCTTGATTACCATCTGACCCGGATTCAGGCCGTTTAACACATCCTGTCCGACTGCTCTTTCCTGCACAGTTTTTATAAAGGATTTTACGACTTTAAAGTTAACGTCCGCCTCAAGCAAAGCTCTCTTAACTTCTTTCATCGCCGCTTTTACATCTGCTTCTGTCAGTCTTCCTTTACTTCTTAAATTTTTAAATACATTCTGAAGTTTTTCGGATAAACTCTCAAATGCCATCGTATCACCTCATTTATAAATCTTCCAAAATTCCATTGGAAACACATTCAATCTGTCTGATATCATTCTTCATCTGCTCTTTATCTTCATGAAGAATTCTCTGTGATAAAGTATGAATCTCCTTCACCTTCTCCTTGGTCTTTAAAAACTTATGAACCAGCTGAAGTCGATCCTCATAGCCTTCAAGAATTTTATTGCACCGGCGAATCATGTCATATGCTGCCTGTCTCGTAATCCCATGATCGGCTGCAATCTCACTGGGCGTCATATCATTCAGGATATGTTCACCGTAAATCTCTTTCTGATGTTCCGTCAGCAATTCTCCATAAAAATCATACAATAAATTCTGCTTGACGATTCGCTCCATTGAATCCTCCTGTAAAGCGTTTTTCCTTTACCATGTGTTAGTTTACCTAATCCGATCCCCTTTGTCAAGTATTTTTACTTGCACAATTTCATTTTTCTTTTGCTTCTTAAAGATTTTCTCTTGCAAAAGTCCTATTTTTCTGTAAAATGAAGAGGTATGACACTATAAAATACTCATTGATATAGAAAGGTTTAATCACGTATGATACAAGCAAATAATGTAACTCTGCGCCTGGGTAAACGTGCTCTGTTCGAAGATGTTAATATTAAATTCACAGAGGGAAACTGTTATGGACTGATCGGCGCCAATGGAGCCGGAAAATCTACCTTCCTTAAAATTCTTTCCGGAGAACTTGAGCCTTCCAAAGGAGATGTCTCCATAACTCCCGGACAGCGTCTCTCCGTATTAAAGCAGGATCATTATCAGTATGATGATTTTATCGTACTGGACACTGTTATGATGGGCAATCAGCGTCTCTACGAAATCATGCAGGAAAAAAACGCGATTTATGCCAAAGAAGATTTTACAGATGAAGATGGTATCCGTGCCAGCGAACTGGAAGCTGAATTTGCCGATATGAATGGATGGGAAGCCGAATCTGACGCCGCTACTTTATTAAATGGTCTTGGAATCTCCAATGATTTTCATTATATGATGATGAAAGATCTGAATGGTTCTCAGAAAGTCAAGGTGTTATTAGCTCAGGCTTTATTTGGAAATCCAGACATTCTTCTTCTGGATGAGCCAACCAACCATTTAGATTTGGACGCAATCTACTGGCTGGAAGAATTTCTGATCAATTTTGACAATACGGTCATCGTCGTATCCCATGACCGGTATTTTCTGAATAAAGTCTGTACTCATATTGCTGATATTGATTATGCCAAGATTCAGCTGTTTTCCGGAAACTATGATTTCTGGTATGAGTCCAGCCAGCTCCTGACCCGTCAGATGAAAGAGTCTAATAAGAAAAAAGAAGAAAAGATCAAGGAACTCCAGGACTTTATTGCCAGATTCAGTGCCAATGCTTCAAAATCCAAGCAGGCAACATCAAGGAAAAAGGCTCTGGATAAAATCCAGCTGGATGAATTGAAACCTTCCAGCAGAAAATATCCTTACATTAATTTTAAGCCAAACCGTGAAATCGGAAACGATGCCCTCATGGTAGAGCATCTTTCTAAAACTATTGATGGAGTTAAAGTTTTGGATGATATTTCTTTCCTGATGAAACCTACTGACAAGATCGCTTTTGTTGGTCCTAACACACAGGCAGTTACCACATTATTCAAAATTCTTGCCGGTGAAATGGAGCCGGATGAGGGAACTTATAAATGGGGTGTTACCACAACCCAGTCTTATTTTCCAAAAGACAATACCAAAGACTTCAGCCAGGATGAAACTATTGTGGAATGGCTGACACAATATTCTGATGACAAAGATGCAACTTATGTGCGTGGTTTTCTTGGCCGTATGCTCTTTTCCGGTGATGACGCACTGAAAAAAGTCGGAGTTCTGTCAGGAGGAGAAAAAGTCCGCTGTATGTTATCAAAACTGATGATCAGCGGCGCTAATATCCTGATTCTGGATGAACCGACCAACCATCTGGATATGGAATCCATCACGGCATTGAATGAAGCTTTAAAAGACTTCAGCGGCGCCTTGCTGTTTACCTCTCAGGACCATCAGTTTGTCCAGACGACCGCAAATCGTATTATGGAAATTACAGAAAATGGACTGATTGACAAAGAATGTACTTACGATGAATATCTTGAAAACAATGCAGACGCAAGAAAACGTCAGATTGTAGAAATTTCAGAAGAAGATTAATCTTTGCATTTTATAAAAACCGGAGATCACCGCCCCTCAGCAGAAGGAAGTGATTTCCGGTTTTTTTCACAAGAAAGAATCCTGTTTACACAAAAGCAATTTCCTATAAAACAAAAACCGGAAACAAGAATATCTCCTGTTCCCGGCTTATATCGTTCAGTCTCTATACATACTGAATATTTACCGCAACTGGTCTGAATACCCTGCTTACCATATTCAGCACACTTTTTACAACTGTCGTACATACATGCACGATATAGCGGATGTCTTCCTGGACCGTATGTTTCAGCTTCATATAGCTGTTATGAATGCTTCGGATATAGCTGGAAAGCTCCTCCATGGAATCGTATGCCGCTACCTGTTCCTTGATCTCGAAAGCTTCTTCTGTGGCAAGAAATGCTTTCATCTCATGTTTTAAATCTCTCTCATAATAACAATGATCCTTTACATTGCCATCGTAATGATTATTGTGAGGGAATGTAAAATAGTCTGCAATATAATGAATGATGACTCCCAGTCTTGCGCAGTGGCGCATATCCATCCCTCTCTCCGGGTCATAATTGGATACAAACTGTTTCATCTTTTTTTCGATATCCTGATAAGTAACATCAAACTTATGGGGTGTCGTAACAAAAGAAGGTCTGCAGTCCGGCCAAATGCTTCCTACGTAAAATGGAAGTTTATAGTCAAAGACATCTCCTAACTCCAATGAATCCATAATCTGTCCGGCTAATGAAATATGTGATTTTTTTCTCATATCAACAAATACTCCTTCACATGTTATATGCTGATTAACAGTTGGGGAACACCCTTGATTTGCATTATATATCGCTTTCAGATAATAATCAACTAAATTCTTTATTGTTTATATTTTTTTAATAAATATAAAATTGAATTAGAAGAAAAGCCTTTTCTCGCAAAAAATCCGTAATATTTTTGAAAATTTTCTTTTGTCACAGGACCTTTCTGACGAATTCGTTTTTCCATCTGCTGTTCTAGTATGGCCGTCTCATCATATTCGTATTCATCCCATATACGTTCTATAATATGGCTGTCAATTCCTTTCTGCATCAGTTCCTGCCGGATCTGGAGAGCACTTCTGGAAACTGCTCTGTACTCCATATAGCGTCTTACATATTCTTCATCATTAATATATCCATAAGACTCAGCATAAGTGACAGCTTCTTCCGCAATCCGCTCTGGATATTCCAGCCGAAGCAGCCGTTCTTTCAGCTCTTTTCTTGTACGGTCACGGCTTTTCAGCAGAGCGAGCGCTTTGCGCTTTGCTCTGTACAGGAGGAGCCCGCAGAGTTCTGTCCACTCCTGCGAACTCAGTTCCTGATCCTCCTGGAATCCCAGTGCCCTGAATTCATTTAAATAAAGAAGGCAGAACCTTTCTTCATCCAGAAAGATTCTGACCTGCTTTTGACCTTTCGGTTCTATCCTGGTAATCTGCATTATTCCTCTGCCTTTTTCTCTGGTTCCGCAGTTCCTTTATTTTCTTCCGGGCTTTGTTCCTCCTCAATCAGACCATAATGAACCCGGACTGCATGCTCCACTGTCTCAGCGATCTCCGGATGTTCTTCCAGATATTTCTTGCTGTTTTCTCTACCCTGGCCGATCTTCTCGCCATTGTATGCATACCAGGCACCGCTCTTATGGATGATATCTGCCTGGGCCGCCAGATCAAGAAGATCTCCATATTTGGAGATTCCTTTTCCGAACATAATATCAAATTCCGCCTGTTTAAACGGAGGCGCTACCTTATTCTTTACGACCTTGATTCTTGTACGGTTTCCGATCATCTCTCCACCCTGCTTCAAGGTCTCGATTCTGCGGACATCCAGACGAATGGAGGAATAAAACTTCAGCGCTCTTCCTCCTGTCGTTGTCTCAGGATTTCCAAACATAACTCCAACCTTCTCACGAAGCTGGTTGATAAAAATAACTGTGCAGTTGAATTTGCTGACAACACCGGTCAGTTTTCTTAATGCCTGTGACATCAGCCGAGCCTGAAGTCCCACATGGGAATCTCCCATATCACCGTCAATCTCTGCCTTTGGAACCAGTGCCGCTACTGAATCCACGATAATAATATCGATCGCTCCGGAGCGCACCATCGTCTCCGCGATCTCCAGTCCCTGTTCTCCTGTATCCGGCTGAGAGATATAGAGATTATCAATATCAACCCCGATATTCTTGGCGTAAACCGGATCCAGAGCATGTTCTGCATCAATAAAACCGGCGATGCCGCCTCTCTTCTGCACTTCCGCCACCATATGAAGTGCCACGGTCGTCTTACCACTGGATTCCGGCCCGTAAATCTCAATGATCCTTCCTTTTGGTATACCTCCGACTCCCAGCGCGATATCCAGACTGATGGATCCGGTCGGCGTCACCTCAATGGTCCGGTCAGCCTGATAATCTCCCAGTTTCATGACAGAGCCCTTGCCGTAATCTTTTTCAATCTTAACCAGTGCGGCATCCAGGGCTTTTAACTTCTCGTCCTGCTTCATAATATTCTTTCTCCTTCGCTCAAAATTTATACTCTCCGGGCAGCAGTAATCCCCGTCTTCTCTCTATCATCTATCTTTTTGTGAATGGCTTCAGTATATCACAGACCTTAGAGAAAAACAAGTGTTCGCACGAATATTTGTTCGATTTTTTATTCTTCGCATAATGCCAGACGAACCATTGTCATTGCACGGCTGACGGTCACCTGACGTACTTTCTGTCGATCGCCCTTCAGCTGATATTTCTTGACCTTTGTCTTTCCATGCACACAGACTCCAATATAGACCAAGCCAGGTTTTTTATCTTCTGTTGCCCCGCCTGGTCCTGCAAGACCGGTAATCCCCACACCTACATCCGCATCTGCTGCTTTTGCCGCTCCTTCAGCCATCTGTACCGCTGTTTCTTCAGAGACTGCTCCAACTGTATTCAGGGTCTCTTCTTTTACTCCCAGATATTTCATCTTTGCTTCATTAGAATAGGTAATAAAGCTTTCATTCAGTACATCAGAGGCGCCGGGAACATTTACCAGTCTGCCTGTAAACATTCCTCCTGTACAGGATTCTGCGGCAGCAATCGTGTATTTTTTCTCCGCCAGGCTTTCTGCCAGCACTTCTTCCAGTGTGATATCTTCCTCTTCCGTATAGATTTTGTTTCCAAAACGTCTCCGTAATTCCATGACCATTGGTTTTACCAGTTCTTTTGCTTCTTCCATCGTATCCGCATTTGCGGTAACTCTCAGATGCACTTCGCCGAGCTTTGCATACGGAGCTACTGTTGGATTGCTCTGCTTTTCGATCAAATCCAGGATTTCTGTTTCAACAGAACTTTCTCCCATGCAGTCAATTTTAATGACTTTCGAAAAAAGAACTCCCGGTCTCAGTTTCTGAAGAATCGGTTCCACCTGATGATGGAACATCGGAATCAGTTCACTTGGCGGTCCAGGAAGCAGAATGACTTCTTTTCCTCTCTCTTCATGGATTACCATACCGGGAGCCGTCCCATTTTCATTATAAAGCACAGTACAATTTTCCGGCACCATTGCCTGTTTCAGATTATTTTCTGTCATCGGAAGCCTGGTAGAACTGAAATACTCTTTCAGGCGCCTCATGGCCTCCTTATCTTCTTTCAATTTCTGACCACAGGCCCTTGCCGCGATTTCTTTTGTCAGGTCATCTTTTGTTGGTCCCAGTCCTCCCGATAAGATCAGAATATCGGATCGTTCCAGTCCCTGATGAACAACCTGTTCCAGTCTCTCTGGATTGTCGCCTACTGTCGTTTCAAAAAAAACGCTTATGCCTAAAGCGGCTAAGCGTTCTGATAAGTAGGCGGCATTGGTATTCACAATATTTCCTAATAAAATTTCTGTTCCTACACAAATAATTTCTGCCGTCATATAATTTAATTCCCTTCTGATAATACTTGTCTGTTTTTATATAAATAGTCAATCAAAGAGATGATCGTCAGTGCCACTGCGATCACGATCAGGATGTTTTCAATCAGCACCGCTGTTTTATTTCCAAGATCGATGATCAGCATAATGATCATAAACATCTGGAAGTTAGTCTTAAATTTTCCCCAGTAGCTGGCCGCGATCACCACACCGTTATCGGAAGCTACCAGACGGAATCCACTGATGATAAATTCTCTTGCGATAATAATAATCGCTACCAGAGAAGACAGACGATCCATGCCGACCAGTGCGATCATGGCTGAGCAGACAAGAAGTTTGTCCGCCAGAGGATCCATAAACTTTCCAAAGTTTGTTACCAGGTTATATTTCCGGGCAATATGTCCATCCAGAAAATCGGTCAGACTCGCCAGGATAAAAACAGCAGCCGCGATCCATTTGCCTGCCGGTCCTGCCACATCCACTAACAGGAAGAACAAAAAAACCGGAATCATCAACACTCTTAATACCGTTAGTTTATTTGGTAAATTCATACGTTACATCTCCTATGACATCATATTCTTTTCCCTGTGTAATTTTAACATAAACAAAGTCACCTGTCATTAACTCTTCCGGGGAATTTACGAAAACACATCCATCTACTTTTGGGGCATCCATATAAGATCGTCCCACATAGATGTCATCTTCATAGAGATATCCCTCGATCATGACTTTTATGACTTTCCCTACCATTTCCTCTGTATGTTCAAACGAAATCTGCTGCTGCAGCGTCATAATCTCATCTCTGCGCCGTTCTTTCATCTCTTCCGGCACCTGATCTTCAAATTCTGCCGCAACTGTATCTTCTTCCTGAGAATATGTGAATACTCCCAGCCGTTCAAACCGGCATTCTTTTACAAATTCCATCAGTCCCTGGTGATCTTCTTCTGTCTCTCCCGGGAATCCGCTGATCAAAGTTGTACGGATTGCAATATCGGGCATAGCCTGCCGCAGTTTCCCGATAACTTCCAGCAGATCTTCCCTGCTGGTACGGCGCCCCATTCTCTGAAGAATCCGATTTTCACTGTGCTGAATCGGTATGTCAATGTAATGACAAATTTTTTCTTCTGTTTTCATTACATCGATCAGTTCATCCGTAACTTCCTCAGGGTAACAGTACAGAAGCCTGATCCATTCAATTCCTTCAATCCTGCACAATTTCCGAAGCAGTGCAGGCAGTTCTTTTTTCCCTGTCCGGTCTTTTCCGTATAATGTGACTTCCTGAGCAACCAGCACCAGTTCTTTGACGCCATCCGATGCCAGTCTCTGTGCTTCCTGCAGCAGTTCATCCATTGGAACACTGCGAAAACGTCCGCGGATTTTTGGAATGATGCAGTAAGTGCACTTTTTGTCACACCCTTCAGCGATTTTTAAATACGCCATATGGCTTCCTGTTGTTACAACCCTTTTTACTTCCGGATGATCCGGGAGATAATCGATACTCTCATAATGTTCATATGTTTTTCCCGCAAGAGCCGCCTCTACAGCCTCCACAATGGAATCATAGCTTGTCGTTCCAAGGACAGCGTCAATTTCCGGGATTTCTTTCAGAATCTCGTCTTTATAGCGTTCAGACAGACATCCCGCCACGATCAGGGCTTTCAGATTCTGTTCTTTGTACTGTGCCATCTCCAGGATTGTTTCAATACTCTCTTCTTTTGCATCGTGAATAAAACAGCAGGTATTGATTACAATCACATCTGCCTGCGTTTCGTCATCTGTCAAAGTATATCCTTTCTCTGCCAGCATTCCGAGCATTACTTCGCTGTCTACCAGATTTTTATCACATCCAAGAGAAATAAATAATATCTTCATTCTTTATTCTCCAAACAATTTTTTTGATTCTACACAATTTTTCATCAGCATTGCAATCGTCATAGGACCGACTCCTCCCGGAACAGGAGTAATTGCAGAAGCAACCGGCTCAACTTTATCAAAGTCCACATCTCCGCATAATTTATTATTTTCATTTCGATGAATTCCAACATCAATAACAACCGCGCCTTCTTTGACATAGGAGTCATCAATAAACTTCGGTTTTCCAATGGCCGCCACCAGAATATCCGCTCTTTTACAGATTTCCTTTAAGTTTTTTGTATGGGAGTGACAGGTAGTCACTGTTCCATTTTCCCGCAGCAAAAGAATGGACATTGGTTTCCCCACGATATTGCTTCGTCCGATCACGACACATTCTTTTCCATCGATTTCCACGCCGGAACGTTTCAGAAGCTGAATGATCCCTGCCGGTGTACACGGCAGAAATCCATCTTCACCGATTACCATATTTCCTACGCTGACCGGATGAAATCCATCTACATCCTTTTTCGGATCGATTGCAAGCAGAACTTCATCCTCGTTGATATGCTTTGGAAGAGGAAGCTGCACCAGGATGCCGTTGACCGCGGCATCCTCATTGCATTCCTTTACAATCTTCATTAATTCTTCCTGTGTCGTCTCCTCCGGAAGTTCATAACTTACGGAACGAATTCCTGTATATTCACATGCTCTTTTCTTATTTCGTACGTAAACGCTGGAAGCCGGATCTGCTCCTACCTGAATTACAGCCAGGGCAATTTCTTTTCCTTCTTTTTTAAGCGCTGCGACTTCCTCTTTTACTTCGTCTTTGATTTCCGCTGAAATCTTTTTACCATCAATTATCTTTGCCATTTTTTTATTTCCTTTTCCTGCTGTTTTAGAATAATCCGCTGATCACGCCGTTTTCATCTACATCAATTCCTTCTGCTGCCGGTTTTTTCGGCAGTCCAGGCATTGTCATGATATCTCCGGTCAAAGCTACTAAAAAGCCAGCGCCGGCATTGACGTAAATTTCACGGATCGTAATGTCAAATCCTTCCGGACGTCCGAGTTTCTTTGGATCATCAGATAAAGAGTACTGATTCTTTGCCATACAGATTGGAAGATTGGAAAATCCAAGTTCTTCCAGACGTTTTTTCTGACGGGCAGCTGCCGGAGAATAGCTGACTCCATCCGCACCGTAAATCTTTTTGGCAATGGTCTCAATTTTTTCATCAATAGACGCATCGTAAGAATACAGCTGATGATAGTGGCTTTCTTTCGTTTCCAAAGTGCGGATCACTGCTTCTCCAAGCTCAATTCCTCCGTCTCCTCCTTTTTCCCATACCTGGGAAAGAGCAAATTCACAGTCTCTTTCTTCACAGAATTTCCTGATAAATTCCAGCTCAGCGTCGGTATCTGTCACAAACTGATTCAGTGTTACAACTACCGGAACTCCGAAGAGTTTCAGATTTTCAATGTGTTTTTCCAGGTTTACGATGCCTTTGCTCAGAGCATCCAGATTTTCTTCTGCCAGTTTGTCTTTCGGCACTCCTCCGTTATATTTTAACGCACGTACAGTAGCTACAAGGACAACTGCATCCGGGCTGAGTCCTGCCATCGGACATTTGATATCCATGAATTTCTCTGCTCCAAGGTCTGCTCCAAATCCTGCCTCTGTGATAGTGATATCAGATAATTTCAGCGCCAGTTTCGTTGCCTGCACACTGTTGCATCCATGAGCGATGTTAGCGAACGGTCCTCCATGCACAAATGCAGGAGTATGTTCCAGAGTCTGGATCATGTTTGGTTTCAGGGCATCTTTCAATAAGGCTGCCATGGCTCCTACCGCATTCAGGTCTTTTGCTGTTACCGGCTCGCGGTCCATGTTGTAAGCAACAATGATCTTTCCAAGACGTTCTTTCAGATCTTTCATATCATTGGCAAGGCAGAGGATTGCCATAATTTCAGATGCCACTGTGATAACGAAGTGATCCTCTCTTACAACTCCGTCCACTTTGCGTCCCAGCCCTACTACAATATTTCTGAGGGCACGGTCATTCATATCAAGACATCTCTTCCAGACGATATCTCTTGTATCAATCCTTAACTGATTTCCCTGCTGGATATGATTATCAAGCATTGCTGCCAGAAGATTGTTCGCAGATGTAATCGCATGGAAATCACCTGTAAAATGAAGATTCAGATCTTCCATCGGAACAACCTGTGCGTATCCTCCTCCTGCGGCTCCGCCTTTGATTCCAAAACACGGTCCAAGGGACGGCTCTCTCAGAGCGCAGATCGTCTTCTTTCCAAGTTTGTTCAATGCCTGGGCAAGTCCCACACTGGTCGTTGTTTTTCCTTCTCCTGCCGGTGTCGGGTTGATGGCTGTTACCAGAACTAATTTCCCATCTTTATTGTTCTTTACTTCATCCATAAAGCCGGATTCAAATTTCGCCTTATATTTTCCGTACAGTTCCAGATCATCCTCTTTGATTCCGATGCTGGCTGCCACTTCTTTGATTGGCTTTAATTCTGCTTCCTGTGCGATTTCAATATCTGTTTTCATAATGTCATCCTTTCTTTACAGTATATTCATGGTTCTTTTGTTTACAAATATTCTTCTTTATATTGTTCAAATTCTTCCTGGCTCATGAGGACCCTGCGTGACTTGGTGCCTTCTCCTTCGCTGACAATTCCTGCCTCACAAAGCTGATCCATAAGCCTGGAAGCCCGATTGAACCCTATTTTAAAAGCTCTCTGGAGACTCCCGATCGACGCCTTATCCTTATCAATGATAAACATGGCGGCTTTCTCAAAATATTCATCCCGCTCTTCCGAAGTCGCAGCCTTAACTGCGGCCGTCTGAATCTTTTCCTGAATTTCAGAACCGTAAGCATCCTCCTGCTCTGCATTCTGACTCTTCAGAAATTCAACGACTTTGGCAACCTCTTCATCGCTTATGAACGCCCCCTGCACTCGAATCGGTTTCTGATATCCTGACGGATAAAAAAGCATATCTCCTTTTCCTAACAGTTTCTCGGCTCCATTCATATCAATGATCGTTCTGGAATCGACTCCCGATGAAACAGAAAAAGCAATCCTTGACGGTACATTTGCCTTGATCAGACCGGTAATGACATTCACAGACGGTCTCTGTGTAGCGATGATCAGATGAATTCCCGCTGCTCTGGCAAGCTGAGAAAGTCTCACGATCGCGTCTTCTACTTCTCCCGGCGCAACCATCATAAGATCCGCCAGCTCATCTATGATGATGACAATCTGCGGCAGAGGCTGGAAATCATCTCCCGCCGTTTTGTCTTTTTGAGCTTTTGCTGCTTTTTCATTATATCCTTTCAGGTTTCTTACATTGACTTCCGCAAATTTTTTATAGCGCTCTCCCATCTCCATAACGGCCCAGTTCAAAGCGCTGGACGCCTGTTTCGGATCCGTAACCACCGGAATAAGAAGATGCGGAATTCCCTGATATGCGCTTAATTCCACAACTTTCGGGTCAATCATGATCAGCTTCACCTCATCCGGCCTGGCTTTGTATAAAATACTCATGATCAGCGTATTGATACATACGGATTTTCCGGATCCGGTCGCTCCCGCGATCAGCAGATGCGGCATTTTGGCAATATCCGAGACTACAATGTCTCCAGACAGATCCTTTCCTACCGCAAACGTGATCTTTGAATCAAATTCTTTAAATTTTCTGCTTTCTGCCAGCTCCCGGAACATAACCATCTGATTGGTTTTATTCGGAACCTCAATTCCGATAGCCGCCTTCCCCGGAATCGGCGCCTCAATCCTGATGTCTGCCGCTGCCAGATTCAGCTTAATATCATCCGCCAGTCCTACGATCTTGCTGACTTTCACTCCCTGTTCCGGATGGAGTTCGAATCTTGTGACCGATGGCCCACAGCTGTATTTGTCAATTTTTACATGTACTCCAAAGTTCTCCAGTGTCTGCTGCAGTTTGTTTGCCGTTTTCTGCATCTCAGTCCTGCTGATGGTTTGTCCGGAATTTCCCCGCTGAAGCAGTGTGATCGGAGGAAAGACATAACTTCCATCCTCTCTGGCTGCCGGAAGGATCTCCACTTCTGCAGGCTCTTCAGATTTCTTTGATTTTTTCTCCCTGACTTCTCTGACTGGTTCCGGTTCCAGAATCACTTCCGGTTCGGTTTCTTCCAGAACTGCTGCCGATTCTGTATTTTCCTTTAATTCCTCCTCTGTCAGAGGAAAATCAAATACTGCTGTATTCCCGCTTTTTTCCGTCTGAGGCACTTCTGCGCTGGCTTCTTCCGGCTTTGGACGGCCGATTTTCAGATCAGGTATTTTATGCAGCCATTTTTTTGGCTGTACCTTTCCGAAATCCCTGGCTTTTGTTCTCGTCCCCTGTGCTCTTTTTCTTTTTTTCTTTTTTCCTTTTTTCATAAACGGTGCTGTCACTTTTCTTAAAAATGAAAGAAATGACCGCTCTGTGATCAGAATCACCGAAATCAATGAGAGAAAGAATACAATCACGATCGTTCCCCCAAGTCCGATTTCCTGATATAAAAGAGAACAAATCCAGCCTCCGACTGCGCCGCCGCCCAAATGCTGATTACTGCTGAAATAAAAAGCTTCATTCAGATTCTCTGCCCTGATGTCTATAAACATCTGCAGGATAGCAGAAATCATACATAAAAGCAGCAGCGAGAAAAAAGTCTTTTTTACCGCCAGACTGCTGTAATCATTAGAAATCAGCAGCAGGGACAGCAGGAGTCCCGCAATCGGCATGATATAATAGGTTCCGCCAAAAACACCAAACAAAAAAGAACTGATGCTGTCACCAAGATAACCACACCATCCGAAATTACTGAAAAATAAAAAAAGAAAAAGTGCAAAGACAATCAGAACCGCAATCTCTTTGTAAAAGGGTTCAAAATCTTTCTTTTTCTTCCGTCTTCTCCCGGACGTCTTCCTTCTTCCTGTTTTCTTTGCTGCCATAGAAATTATTACCTTTCTTATTATTTATTCATTGTACAATTAAATACGCAAATACGCAAGTCATAGTTCCATATCCGTTTTCTGTCCTGATTTTATATCTTTCCTCCAAAAATTCCAGACGAAAATAGGAACAGTCCCGCAAGACTGTTCCCTTCTTCTCTTTTGTATATTCTCTGCTCCGTCTGATCCTAATATTTTGCTGTCTCCGGCGGAACAAAGGCCTCTGCTTCTTTTACAAACTTCTTAACCTGAACATTGGCTTTATTTACAGGAATATTCGTTCCGGCACCGGCAACACAGCCTCCCGGACATCCCATGCCTTCGATCAGGTAGCCGTTCTTCTTGCCTGCCTTTGCCTGAAGCAGCATCTTGCGGCATTCAGCCAGACCTTCCACATGATCGATCTTAATATCCGTGCCTGGATAATATTCTTTTACACAGGCCTCGATCGCGCCGGCAACACCGCTTGCGACCGCATATCCTCTTCCTGCTCCAAAGGCATCATTCAATTCCACTTCCTTATCGTAAGTATTGAAATCGATTTCTTTTGCCTCAAACATCGCCGCCAGTTCTTCAAAAGTGATAACAAAATCCACTTCGCTTCGAACAGACTTACGGGAAGCTTCCAGCTTCTTCGCAACACACGGCCCTACGAAAACGATCTTCGCGTTCTGATTCGTCTCTCTCGCTGCTCTTGCCGTGGCAACCATAGGTGTCAGAGCATTGGAAATCTGATCGATCACTTCAGGGAAATACTTCTTTCCAAGCATTGCCCAGGACGGACAGCAGGAAGTCAGAAGAAACGGTACTTCTCCCGTTGCAACTCCATGAGCATAATGTTCTGCCTCTTCCAGCGCACCAGCATCAGCACCTACCGCAACTTCCCAAACATCAGAAAATCCAATGTCCAGCAGAGCGGCTTTGATCTTATTCGGCGTTGCTTTCGGACCGAACTGTCCCACAAAAGCAGGCGCCAGAATAGCAATTACTTCATTTCCTTCATTCATTGCCTTAATCAGCTGATAAATCTGTGACTTGTCCGCAATTGCTCCAAACGGACAGCTGACCATGCACATACCACAGGAAACACATTTCTCAGGATCGATCTGCGCGCGTCCTGCATAGTCCGTTCCGATCGCTCCTACGCCACAGGCGATCTCACATGGTCTTCTTCTCTCATAAATCGCTCCATATGGGCAGACTTTGCTGCATTGACCGCATTTGATACATTTATCCTGATCAATGTGAGAATATCCGTCTACAAAGCTGATGGCATCTTTCGGACAGACTTCCATACAAGGGTGAGCCATACATCCCTGGCACTGTTCTCCTACAATATAAGCTTTGTCCTTGCACGCATTGCAGGCAGACGGAATAACCTGAAGAAGCGGCGGCTCATAATATTTTTCCGCAATATTGCTCTCATCGATTCCTTTTGTAATTCTTGCCGGCTTGTCTGCCGGTCTCAGTGACATTCCCATGGCAAGGCGGAGCCTTTCTCCTACAACCGCCCTCTCCCTGTAAATGCTGTCGCGATACCGCGCAATCTCTCCAGGAACAATCTCATATGGCAAATCCTCAATCTTACTAAGATCTTTTTGTTCATATGCGAACTTTGCAATTTCCTTAAATACGCGTCTCCGTATCTCACGGACAGGGGTTTCAATTCCTCTCATCTGCATCCTCCTTACCTGTTTGTTAAATAAAAAACAATCCTTTTTTCTATTTTACACTATGCATTATAAAAATGAAAGGATTTTTTATATTTTCTGCATAATTTATTGTACATTATTTTGTACATTCAGATGCAGTATCACAAAGTTCACCCAGCTTGGCAAAGGCTTCTTTCATGCCTCCCAGATGATCGATCAGTCCTTTCTCAACGGCTTCCTCTCCCGACAAAACCGTCCCCACATCTTTTACCTGTTCGCCCACCGCGAGCATCAGCCGCTCAATCTCCTTCTGTTTCATATGGGAATGATCGCTGATAAATCTGGTAATCCGGTCCTGTATTTTTTCAATGTTCCGATAGCTTTGTATGACTCCGATAAAAGTACCTCCGGTCCTGACCGGATGAATCATCATAGTCGCGCTTTTTACAATAAAGGAATAGTCCGCAGACACAGCAAGCGGCACTCCAATGGAATGACTGCCTCCCAGAACAAGAGAAACTGTCGGCTTGCTTAAAGAAGCAATCAGCTCCGCCAGAGCCAGGCCGCATTCCACATCTCCTCCGATCGTATTAATTAGAATCAGCACCCCTCTGATCCGGTCATCTTGTTCCACTCTGGCAAGATCCGGTATCATATGCTCATACTTCGTTGTCTTTGTCCCCTGAGCCGCATTTTGATGACCCTCAATTTCTCCAATGATCGTCATTATATGGATTCCATCCAGATCCAGACCACCGGTTTCTTTCATTTCATCTCTTTGCTCTTCTCTCATATCTATCCTGCCTTTCCGTCAACTATATTTGTCCACATATAAAAAGAAGGAAGCATGCACTTCCTTCTTTTAGAATTCCATATTTTTCTGTTTTTATTCTGCAATCTCAAAGGAAATCAAAAGATCTTCCTGGTTAACCTGTTCGCCTTCTTTTACATAGATCTTATCGACTTTTCCTTCTACCTTGGAAACCACAGTCGTCTCCATCTTCATTGCCTCTACTGTCATCAGCGGCATGTTGACAGTTACTTCATCGCCCTCTTTTACAAGGACTTTTCCTACAGTTCCAGGAATCGTAGAACCAAGATGCGCAGGGTTTGACTTGTCTGCCTTAACCCTTCCATCTGCTTTTACCTCCAGATTCTTATCCAGAACCCGAACCTCACGAATGGATCCATTTACTTCAAAGTCAAGCAGGCGGTATCCGTCTTCGTCCGGCTCTGACATATCCATGAATTTGATGATCAGATATTTTCCTTCATCCAGGCGAAGCACTGTCTCCTCACCTTTTCTTAAACCATAGAAATATACATGACTTTCCAGTCCGGTTACATCATTATACGCCTCAAAATGTCTGCAGTAATCTTCGTATACTTTTGGATACAGAGCATAGCTCAATGCTTTCTGCTGAAGAACTTCCGGGTCTTCCATATTTTCAGTATAGAAGTTTTCCTTTAATCCATTTTTGATATAATCAAAGTCCTCATCCGGAAGCAGACTTCCAGGACGCACTGTGATCGGCTTCTTGCCCTTAAGAACGATTTTCTGCAGCTCTTCCGGGAATCCTCCCTCTGGCTGCCCGATCATTCCCTGGAAATATTCTACAACAGAATCCGGATAGGATAAATCTTTTCCTGCTGTCAGAATATTGTCTTTTGTCAGACCATTCTTGAACATGAAAATCGCAAAGTCTCCGACTACCTTGGAGGACGGCGTTACTTTTACAATATTTCCAAGCAGCTGGTTTGCATCTTTATAGAGACCTTTGATTTCTTCGAAATCCTCTGCCGCTCCCATCTCTTTCACCTGGGCCAGAAGGTTGGAATACTGACCGCCTGGAATCTCGTATTTATAAATTTCTGTATTCGGAGCATCCATTCCACTCTCAAACTGTTTATAAACCGGACGGATTCTTTCGTAATAATGACTTAATTCTGTCAGTTCATCCGGATTTAATTTTGTATCTCTTTCTGTTCCGCGCAGGGCTTCTACAAGAGAATTCATACACGGATTACTTGTCATGGAACTCATAGATCCAATGGCACAGTCTACGATATCGACTCCGGCTTCTGCTGCCATCAGCAGCGTGCTGACTCCGTTACCCGTAGAATCATGGGTATGTAAATTTACCGGAATCTTCAATTCTTCTTTCAGCGCGGAAATCAGTTTCTTGGCGGCATACGGTTTTACAAGACCTGCCATATCTTTGATCGTAAAAATATGAACGCCAAGGCTTTCCAGTTCTTTTGCCTTCTTTACATAATAATCCAATGTATATTTTGTCTCATTTGGATCCGTAATGTCCCCGGTATAACAGATGGTTCCTTCAACAATCTTTCCGGTCTTCAATGCAGTTTCGATCGGCATCTTCATATTTTCCACCCAGTTCAGACTGTCGAAAATACGGAAAACATCCACACCTCTCTTGGCTGCCTCTTCAATGAACGTACGGACTACATTATCCGGATAGTTGCTGTAGCCAACTGCATTAGACGCGCGCAGCAGCATCTGGATCAAAGTATTTGGCATATGCTTTCTTAACAATTCCAGTCTCTTCCACGGAGATTCTTTCAGAAAACGGTAAGCCGTATCATAGGTGGCTCCGCCCCATGCTTCCACAGAAAATGCTTCCTGCATAAATGCGTTGGTCGCATCGGATGCTCCAACCAGATCTTTTGTACGCATACGGGTTGCCATCAGAGACTGCTGAGCATCTCTCATCGTTGTATCTGTGATATATAATTTCTTTTCACCTAAAATCTTTTGAGTGAATCCCTCCGCTCCAAGTTTCCGGAATTCATCTCTCGCTCCATATACCGGACGTTCCCGGTCAAACTTTGGAGGAACCATATTTTCAAAATATGGCTTTTCTTCTGCGTGCTGTTCGTTTACCATCTTCTGTCCCAGGAATTCCAGAATCTTTGTAGCACGATCCTGGCTTTCCGGGAGAAGGAACAGTTCCGGAGTATCCTCAATAAATGTTGTATAACAGTTTCCGGAACGGAATGTCTCATGATTCAGCACATTGATCAGGAACGGGATATTAGTCTTTACCCCTCGGATTCTTGTTTCCTTTAACACACGGATGGATTTATCCACGGCTCTCTTGAATGTCCTGTCATGGGATATTGCCTTTACAAGCAGACTATCATAATATGGTGTGATCTCTGCTCCTGCGTAAGCATTTCCTCCGTCCAGACGAATTCCATTTCCCGCTCCGGAACGATATACCGTAATTTTTCCGGTATCCGGAAGGAAATTATTTAAAGGATCTTCTGTTGTAATACGTGTCTGGATAGAATATCCGTTGCACTCAACAGATTCCTGAGACGGAATTCCGATTTCCTCAGAATCCAGCGGATATCCTTCGGCAATCAGGATCTGAGCCTGTACAATATCAATTCCTGTTACCATCTCAGTAATCGTATGCTCTACCTGAATTCTTGGATTCATCTCAATAAAGTAAGCATTATTATCTGCATCTACCAGAAATTCCAGAGTTCCGGCATTCTTATATCCAACATGCTTTGCCAGACGAATGGAACAGTCAAAAATCTGCTGACGCACTTCATCCGGCACACTGAATGCAGGTGCATACTCTACTACTTTCTGATGCCGTCTCTGTACAGAACAGTCACGGTCAAAAAGATGGACCACATGTCCATATTCGTCTCCGAGGATCTGTACTTCAATGTGTTTCGGGCTCTTTAAATATTTTTCAACGAAAATCTGGTCATCTCCAAAAGCCTTCTTGGACTCATCTCTTGCCTCTGCGTATTCTTTCGGCATCTCCTCAGCAGAATTTACAATACGCATTCCGCGTCCGCCGCCTCCATTGGAAGCTTTCAGCATCACCGGATATCCTACATGATCTGCAATTTTAAGTACTTCATCCAGTTCATGCACCGCATGATCGACGCCTGGGATAATTGGCACATCTGCCTCGATTGCCATCTGCTTAGAAGAAATCTTATCTCCCATCTTTCTCATCAGATCAGAAGAAGGACCGATAAAAGTAATTCCATTCTTTTCACAGGCATCTACAAACTCTGGATTCTCTGAAAGGAATCCGTAGCCAGGATGAATCGCGTCTACGTTTTTCTCTTTTGCAATTCGGATAATGGTATTGATATCTAAATACGCGTCAATCGGTCCTTTATCCGGATTCAGCTGATAGGATTCGTCTGCTTTGGAACGAAACAGAGCATAACGATCCTCTTTTGAGAAAACGCCTACCGTAGTAATCCCAAGCTCACTTAATGCACGGAAAACTCTGATCGCAATCTCGCCTCGATTGGCAACCAAAACTTTTTTAAATTTCTTTATTTCCATGGTTTTCTCCTTTTCATAATTTCATACAAAATTGTATTTTTAAAGAACATTATATCGCAAAACGCTGTTTTTTACAATAGATCAGGCAAGGAAAAATCTTTCCCGGCTAATCGTGCAAAAAAAGAAAGGGTCTCCTCTCGGAAATCCCCTTTCTGATTTTTTTCTTATTCTTCTGATTTTTCTTCTTCATTCAGAAGCGCTTTCATGCTCAGGCTGATCTTCTTTTCATCTTTCTTGAAGTCAACTACCTTTGCTGTGATCTCCTGTCCGATATTCAGTACATCTGACGGCTTCTCGATGTGCTCTCTGGCAATCTGAGAAACATGTAAAAGGGCATCAATTCCGGATTCCAGCTCAATAAACGCACCGAAATCTGTCATACGTGCAACACGGCCTGTTACATTATTACCAACTTTGTACTTCTCTTCTGCTGTCAGCCATGGATTCTCTTCTGGGAATTTCAGGCTCAGAGCAATCTTCTCACCCTGGATATCCTTGATCAGTACAGTTACTTTATCTCCAATATTGAATACTTTCTTAGGATTCTCAACACGTCCCCAGGACATCTCGGAAATATGAAGCAGTCCGTCTGCTCCTCCTAAATCAATAAATGCACCGAAATCTGTCACATTCTTAACGACTCCGTCAATCTTCATGCCGACTTCGATTCTTTCGAATAATTCTTTCTGTTTTTCTTTCTTAGCGGCTACCAGAAGCTGTTTGCGGTCACCGATTACTCTTCTCTTGCGAGGATTAAACTCACTGATCACAAACTCAATCTCCTGTCCCTCATATTTCTTAAGATCTCTTTCATAAGAATCAGAAACCAGGCTTGCAGGAATGAATACACGCGCCTCATCGATCAGAACGCTCAGTCCGCCGTCTAATACCTGTGCTACCGGCGCTTTCAGTACTTCTTTATTCTCATAAGCTTCCTCAAGACGCTTATTGCCTTTTTCAGCTGCTAGTCTCTTATAAGTGAGGAGTACCTGTCCTTCTCCATCATTTACTTTCAGGACTTTTGTCTCCATTGTATCACCAACTTTTGCAACTGTTGTCAAATCCAAGTTGGCGGAATCATTAGAGTATTCATTTCTTGTTAGGATACCGTCTGCTTTGTATCCGATATTCAGGATGATCTCATCCGGTTTTACATCGATAACAGTCCCTTCAACTACTTCTCCATTATGAATCGTGACTAAACTTTCCTCTAATAATTGTTCAAAACTCTTTTCTGTCATGCTAGCATGAACCTCCTTGATAATTTTCTGTGGGGTTGAGGCCCCCGCTGTAATACCTACCTTACCAGTCGATTCAAAAAGCCTCAAATCCAGCTCCTCCAGTGTCTGTATGAAAAAAGTGCTCGGGCACTCTTTGCTGCTGATTTCAAATAACTTCTGGCTGTTCGAGCTATGTCTGTCTCCAATGACAATCATAGCGTCCACATTCTTCGCTATAGATCTTGCTTCCAGCTGACGCTCTTCTGTGGCATTACATATTGTATTACATACTTCTATATCATAACCCTTTTTCTCGATAATTTCAACTATATCTTGAAATTTCTTGTAATTAAATGTCGTCTGGGAGACCAGACAGGCCGGCTGTTTCCAGTCAATTTCGTCCAGCTGAGACGCCTCCGAAATAATCGTAACTTTTTCGCTGCACCATCCTCTGATTCCCTCAACTTCCGGATGTTCCGCACTGCCGGTTATGATGATCTGTTTTCCTTCTTTTCCTGCTTTCTGCACGATCCGGTGAATCTTTCGCACAAACGGGCAGGTCGCATCTACAAGTTCCAGACCTTTTGATGTGATGATATCATAAATTTCTTTTGGAACGCCATGGGAACGTATGATTACCGTCCCTTCTTTCAGCTCTTCCAGTTCTCCTTTCGAATGAAGAACCCGGACTCCCCTCTTTTTTAAGTCTGACACCACCTGTTCATTGTGTATGATCGGCCCATACGTGTACACATGCTGTTTCCCTGCCTGTTCATAGACAGTGTCTACCGCGCGTTTCACCCCGAAACAAAACCCGGCAGTTTTTGCTAATATAACTTCCATTCTTCCTCCGTTATTTCACTTTTTCAAACTCTTCCAGAATACATTCCACAACTTCCTCGATCGTCATATCAGAAGAATCTACCAGCACCGCGTCCTCTGCTTTCTTGAGCGGGGCAATCTTTCTTTCCATATCCTGTTTGTCCCGGATAATAATATCCTTCTCAATCTGAGCCAGATCTGCCTTTTCTCCTTTTTCGATCAATTCATTATAGCGGCGTCTGGCGCGGATTTCAGAAGATGCTGTCAGGTAAATTTTAAGATCTGCGTCTGGAAGCACATTGGTTCCGATATCTCTTCCATCCATCAGGATATCCGCTTTTTTCGCAAGATCTCTCTGAAGATCCAGAAGAGTAGCCCTGACCGTAGGATAAGCTGACGTCTTTGAAGCCATATTCCCTACTTCTTCCGTGCGGATCAGCCCGGTCACATTCTCTCCGTTTAACAGAACCTGCTGAGCACCGTTCTCGTAAGCAATCCCCACATGAACATCTGCACATGCCGCGTTTATGGCATTTTCGTCCAATGGATCAATACCGTTGCGGATAAAATAGAGGGCCATTGCCCGATACATGGCTCCGGTATCCACATAAATAAATTCCAGTTTCTTCGCAATCGTTTTGGCAATCGTACTCTTTCCCGCTCCTGCAGGCCCGTCAATTGCAATACTGTACATAATTCTTCCTCCTAGTAATTGGATCCTGCAAGATATCCTGTAGACCAGGCAATCTGAAGATTAAATCCTCCTGTGACTGCATCCAGATCCAGGACTTCTCCTGCAAAATATAATCCTTTTATTTTTTTAGACTCCATGGTTCCGGGATCAATTTCCTTGACGTCAATCCCTCCCTGAGTAATAATCGCTTCCTTAAATCCTCTTGCTCCTGTGACCGTCAATGTAAAATCCTTCATGAGACTGAGGAGTCTTCTCCTTTCCTCCTTTGTGATCTCATTGACCTTTTTATGACCGGGTATCCCGGACAGTTCAATCATAACAGGAATCGCCTTTTTTGGCAAAAGATGATCCAGAGAATTTTTAAATTCTTTATTCATGACTTTCTGAAAATCCCTTAAAATTCTATGATCCAGCTGTTCATCAGAAAGCGCCGGTTTCCAGTCAATGTGGAGCTCCAGTTTTTTCCCCCTGTACTGTTTTAAATGACTGCTGGCGCTTAATATAACCGGGCCGCTGACTCCAAAATGAGTAAACAGCATTTCTCCAAATTCATCATAGACTTTCTTTCCGTCTGCTGTAAGCACTGCTTTTATATTTCGAAGGGAAAGCCCCTGCAGTCTGGAGCAGATATCTCCGGCTGTCTGAAGGGGAACCAGGGCCGGCACAAGCTCCGTTATATGATGTCCGTTTTCTCTGGCAAACCGGTATCCGTCTCCCGTAGATCCGGTGGATGGATAGGACATGCCTCCTGTAGCTACGATCACTTTATCTGCTTTTACAGTATCCCCGCCTGCCAGTCTGACTCCTGCCGCGCAGCCGTTGTCCTTTAATATATTTTTTACTTTCGTATTCAGGCGGATTTCCACTCCGTTCTGCCTTAATCCCTGTTCCAGGGCACGGATCACATCAGAAGAATGGTCGGATAACGGAAATACCCGGTTTCCTCTTTCTATTTTCATCGGACATCCCAGCTTCTCCAGCAGTTCGATGACCATTTCGTTGGAAAAACTGTAAAACCCGCTGTACAAAAATTCCTTATTTGTAACTACATGGTCCAGCAGCTCCTCAATCCCGCAGGCATTGGTTACATTGCATCTTCCTTTTCCTGTGATAAAAAGTTTCTTCCCAAGTTTTTCATTCTGCTCCAGAAGGATAACATCATCTCCTTCTTTCGCCGCCCAAAAGGCTGCCATCATTCCAGCGGCGCCGCCGCCTACAACAATTACTTTCATATGTTATGTTCCTCGTGCTCCATTAAAATTTGATCCCTGCTTTTGTACGCGCTTTCTCCAGTACGCCGACCACTGTCACCGTCTCCGTCAGGAATTCATGAGCCGTCTCATAATCTTTCTCATTAATCACTCTGGCAAAATCAATGAATTCCTGGGTCATCCGATGATGTTTTTCAGGAGCCTTATAATTTTCCGTGATCGTCGCCCGGACCATGGCGCCTGCCGCGTCTCTTACTTTCTCTTTTACATTTTCATCGGCATATGTGGTCGTCAGTGCATCCGCAATATTTGGCTTGCTGTCGATCTTCATCCAGCCTTTCTCCCCCTGAACGGAAATAAAGCCCGGGCTGTCAGAGTCTTTGGTCCCCGTACAGACAGCGCTGAACCCATCATAACGCATCACCAGAGTTCCGGACACATCTACTCCATTTGGCCCTATATTCGGATAATATTCCACATCCAGCGGCTTTCCAAACAGGCCCACACAGTAATGGATGTTATAAACATTAATATCATACAGCGCTCCGCCATAATATTCCGGGTCAAAAGAATGAGCGATATCTCCCTCCAGGTAAGCGTCATACCGGCTGGAATACTGAGAATAATTGCACAAAGCCATCCGGAGTGTTCCCAGTTTCCTCAGATTTTTCTTCATTTCATCAAACACTTCATTGTGAAGAATCGTGATCGCTTCAAAAATAAATAATTTCTTTTCTTCCGCAATCTGCTGCAGCTCTTTTGCTTCCTCATAAAATCCGGTAAACGGTTTCTCCAGGATTACATTTTTCCCGTGGAGAAGTGCTTCCTTCGCATATGGATAGTGGGCGCTGTTAATCAGCCCGATATATACGGTGTCCGCCGCCGTCTCTTCCAGCAGCTGTCCATAATCCGTATAAATCTCCGGAATCTGATACTGAGCCGCCAGGTCTTCTGCTTTCTTTCTGCTGTGAGGTCTGGCAAAGATTGCAGTCCTTTCAATGGTTTCCACAGGTTCCACGGCAAACAGCGCATCCCCGATAATTTTCCCTGTGCCAATAAACGCAAGTTTCATAGGTTCCTCCTCTTTGTACTATTCGTTTAAAATTTCAATATCTTTCTTAATCTTTTCTTATCATATCACATTTTGATTTTTTATTGCATAAAAAATCAGGCTTTCCGGACAGGAACGCTGTTTCCTGTGAAATTAAGAAAAAATCCTGCTTTGCAGGATTCTTCGCCTGCGGCGGGCGCATGAGCGGCAGTTTCCGTTCCGCCGCAGTGCGATCCTCGCGGAGCGTTTTTTATTGCATAGGAACGCAGTTCCCTATGCAATAAAGAAAGAACGGGTGTTTCCACACCCGTTCCAGGATTTCCATAAACGATTTTAATGAATGAACATCGCATCTCCAAAAGAGAAGAAACGATATCTCTCTTTGACTGCCACCTCATAGGCGTGCAGAATATTTTCTCTTCCTGCCAGAGCGGAAACCAGCATCAGCAGAGTAGATTCCGGCAGATGGAAGTTTGTGATCAGCCCGTCGATGACTTTAAACTGATAACCCGGATAGATGAAAATATCGGTCCATCCGCTTTTTGCCCGGACGGTTCCATCCTCGTCCGCTACGGATTCCAGGGTTCTTGTACTGGTTGTTCCAACGGAAATGATTCTTCCGCCGGCTGCTCTCGTCTCATTGATCAGGCGGGCGTCCTCTTCTTCGATCCGGTAAAATTCAGAATGCATATGGTGTTCCTGAACGTCCTCTACTTTCACCGGACGGAAAGTTCCCAGTCCTACATGAAGGGTCACCCAGGCAATCTTAACTCCCATTTCACGAATCTGCTGCAGCAGTTCTTCTGTAAAATGGAGCCCCGCTGTAGGAGCGGCTGCGGACCCGTCGTATTTCGCGTAAACCGTCTGATAACGGTTCTTATCTTTCAGCTGATGGGTAATGTAAGGCGGCAGAGGCATCTGTCCCAGCTGATCCAGCACCTCCTCGAAAATTCCTTCATATTCAAAGCGGATCAGGCGGTTCCCCTCATCGACCACTTCCAGGACTTCTCCTGTCAGCATTCCGTCTCCGAAGGAAATTCTTGCTCCCGGTCTCGCCTTTTTGCCCGGTTTTACCAGGGTTTCCCACACATTATCCTGCTTTCTCTTAAGCAGCAGGACCTCGACTTTGCCTCCGGTCTCTTCCTTCGCTCCGATCAGCCTTGCCGGTATGACCTTCGTATTATTTAACACCAGACAGTCTCCCGGCTTTAAATAATTTTTAATGTTTCTAAAAACATCATGGCAGATCTCGCCGGTTTCTTTATCCAGCGTTAAAAGCCTTGAACTTGAACGATCTTCCAGCGGATCCTGCGCGATCAGTTCTTCCGGAAGATCATAATAAAAATCACTTGTTTTCATTTCACTTGCTACCTTTACTAAATTCCAAAAAGCAGCCCCTGCATGTCTTTTTTCATACAAGGGCTGTCCTCATTATAATTTATTGTGTTCTGAGTTCTGCTCCCATCTGTTTTGTCAGTTTCTTCATGACTTTATTTGCTGCGTTTTCAATTTCCTGAGATGTGAGAGTCTTCTCATCAGATCCAATGGTCAGACGAATCGTTACAGACTTCTTGCCTTTCGGAATCTGTTTTCCTCTGTATTCATCCACAAATGCAGCGTCTTTGAGCATTGCGCTCGCTTTCTTTTTGCCCATGATCACATCATACATGTCTTTCCACATGGCATCCACATCAAACAGCATGGAAATATCATAATCTGTTTCCGGATACTCTGCAAGATGTTCGAAATGATTTGTTCTGGATTTTAATGGTTTCAGCTTCGTTCCATCCAGTTCAAATAACATAACGGAAAGATTTTTGATTCCGCATTCCATGGAAGCTTTCTTGGCCAGCAGTCCCATATCTCCGATTTTTTCATCGTTCAGATAAATATTCAGCCATACCACGTTATCGGCCCATACCGGTTTCTCTTCTTTTCTGAACTCATAAGCTTCCATATGAGTATAGCGCGGCATATTTTCCAGAACGCCTTTTGCTTCTCTGAACAGTGCAGTGATATCCTTCTCGCTGCTTGCAAAAGCGCCTCCGATATGTCTGCGCTGTTCCGGAAGGGATTCGGACTCATCATAAACAGAAGTATAATTTCTGTCGAAGAATACCTGTGCCTCCTCAAAAATGGAGAACGTATGGAAGTAACGCTCATTTTTCATAACTGCTTCACAGAGATTCGGAAGCAGGGATGAGCGGATATAGCTCAGATCCGGCGCCGGAGGCGTGGAAAGCTTCAGAATTCCGTCCGTATTCGGAAGAACCGCATGAACAAATGTATCGTTCATCCAAGGATAGGTATAAATTTCCTGCATACCGCAGCGAAATGCCATATATTCTTTGATATTTCGAATCAGACTCTTATCCTTCTGATTAATAGCTCCTGTAAATGTTGTTGTAAATTCTGTCGCCTCGAAATTGTCATATCCGTACATTCTGGCTACTTCTTCCATCACATCATCTTTGATGGAAATATCGCCGGTAGAACGCCAGGTCGGAGCTGTCACATGCATATTGCTGCCCTGAATCTCCACATCGAATCCGAGCTGATTCAGTTTTCCCTGGATTTCATCGTTGGTCAGATGTTTTCCGAGTCTCTTCTCCAGCCATACCAGATCCACATCAATTTCTGCAGGTTCAAGCTTCTTTACGTAATTATCGCAGTATCCTGTTACTTTTAACTCCGGATACAGTTCCTTGAAGTATTTCATGGAAAGCGCCAGAGCCTGGTCGCATCGTTCCGGATCAATTGCTTTTTCATAGCGGGAAGATGCTTCGGTACGGTTATCATAACGAAGAGCAGTACGGCGGATTCCTGTCGCTTCAAAGTTGGCAACTTCCAGGATGACACGCTCTGTTTTCGGAAGAATGGAATCCTTGGCTCCTCCCATAACACCTGCCAGGGCTACCGGACCTTCAGAATCTGTGATGACCAGATCGTCTCCGCAAAGATCGATTTCGTGATCATTCAGCAAAAGAAGTTTCTCTCCTTCTTCCGCATGCCTTACGACAATGTGATCTGTAATATTGTCCGCGTCAAATGCATGGGTCGGATTTCCGGTGGCAAGCATGACATAGTTGGTAATATCTACCAGCGCATTGATCGGACGCATGCCGACTTTCCAGATTCTGTTCTGCATCTGATATGGAGACGGTTTCACTCCCACGCCGGACATTTCGACTCCGATATATCTCGGACAGCGGTCCGGAGACATGATCTCTACCTTGAAATCAGATGTGACATCCGTTTCAAACGGTTCGATCTCCGTCAGCGGCAGATCATAAAGAGCCGCGATTTCCCGGGCAATTCCGTAATGTCCCCAGAGATCCGGACGGTTGGTCATTGATTTATTGTCGATTTCCAGAAGGATATCGTTCATATCCAGGGCATCTGCCAGAGAGGTACCTGCAGGAACGTCAAAAGCAGACAGATCAAGAATTTCCGCTTCCTGCTCTGCCGGGAACAATTCTCCCAGTCCAATTTCATCGGAAGCACAGATCATTCCAAAGGACGCTACGCCGCGAAGTTTGGAATTCTTGATCACAACAGGTTCTCCTTCTCCATGCCAGCGTACGACCGCTCCCGGACAGGATACTGCAACCCTCATTCCTTCTCTTAAATTGATGCCGCCGCAGACGATATCCTTGATCTCGCCGTCACCGATATCTACTTTACATACTTTCAGACGGTCAGCGTTTGGATGAGCTTCAATCCGGTCGATCACTCCGACTACCATATGATCAAAACGGCGGGCAAGTTCTTCCACGTCCTCTACTTCCACTGTGGACATTGTCAGATCATACGCCAGTTTTTTCAAATCCATATTTTCCGGAATTTTTACATAATCTTTTATCCATGATAATGATAATTTCATTTTCTTCTCTCCTACTATCTATTTAAACTGTTTCAGGAACCTTAAGTCGCCGCTGTGGAACAGTCTTACGTCGTCCACGCCGTAGCGCATCATAACAAGACGGTCCAGTCCGATGTTTACATAAAATCCTGTATATTCATCCGGATCCAGTCCTGCTGCACGCAGTACATTCGGATGCGGAGAACCTCCCGGCATAACTTCGATCCATCCTACATGTTTACATACGCTGCATCCCTTTCCTCCGCAGACCTGGCACTGCATATCGATCTCAAATCCAGGCTCTACAAATGGGAAGAAACCGGAACGCATCCGCACCGGCACATGCGTACCGAATACTTTGCTTAAAATGCTCTGGATCATGACTTTTCCTGATGTAAATGTGATATCTTTATCCACGATCAGCGCCTCATACTGGAAAAACGCTCTCTCATGATGGGCGTCTGTGGTCTCATTTCTGTAAACGCGTCCCGGATATACAAAACGGTACGGCGGTTTATGGGTCTGCATATAACGGACGCTTCCACCTGTCAGATGAGGACGCAGGCAGAGTTTTTCATTTGTGCTGCCACTGTCATGCCCTTCGATCCAGTAAGTATCCATGCTCTCACGGGCCGGATGATTCGGAGGGAAATTCAGTTTATCAAAGGCGTACATCTCACTTGTGATCTCATCTTCTTCAAACACCTCAAATCCCATGGAACGGAATGCATCATTGAGGTCATAACACATCTGTGTGATCGGATGAAGTCCTCCTCCAGATGGAAGAATTCCCGGAACAGAGCAGTCAAAGTCGGAAGACACTTCGGAAGCTTTCAGCTTTAATTCCACTCTCTTCTCATCGATCAATTCTGTTACCTGTTTTTTTGCCTGATTTAAAAGTTTTCCCATCTCAGGACGCAGAGATACATCCAGCTTCGGCATCTCTTTCATCAAAAGACTTAAAGAGCCCTGTTTTCCGATATAGGAGCTCTTTACGCTCTGCAGCTCACCTTCGTTTGCCGCTTCCGCAATCTTGTTTTTCGCTTCTGATAAAATGCTGTTGATTTTATCTTTCATTTATATTTCTCCTTTCTTACTTCAGGGCGGTCTCCATGAAATTTCCGGTAAATCAGGAATTTCCTATGATATAAAAAAACACCGTCACTTGTCATAAAACAAGGGACGATGTATATCTATCGCGGTACCACCCTATTTCAGAGTATTCTTTCTTACTCTGCACTCGTTTTGTGTAATGTTCTGCTACACAGGCATCCGGCTTAACGCACACTGCTTTTCGCCGGAAAGCTCCCATACTGAAATTTCAAGAAGGTTCACGCGGAATGCTTGCAGCCGGTGACACTCCATCTCTGTATCGCTACATCTCCTTTACTCACATATGTTCACAGCTCAAAATTCCAGAATATTATGACACAGATTCCGCCGTTTGTCAACAAATTCAGATTTTTATCTTCCGAGGCACCGGCGTCTGTTTTTCTTACCGCAGCATTCCGTTTCTTACTTTGTCTTCCGCTTCCAGGTTAAAATACGGAACATCCTGAACATCATTGCTCCCCGAAGCCAGCAGATGAATCTGCCCTTTCTGGATTCCCAGACCCCGGGCGATGAAATTCTGTTTCCATTCCACATACTGGATCTTTTCATAAGGCACTGCCACATACTCCCGGCCGAAGAATCCATTGGAGACTTTCAGGAAATCTTCTCCAATGCCGGTGCCGTCAGACAGATAGCTCAGAACCATTCCCGCCAGAACCAGAACAATAAGCCCTGCCGCGCATCCCCAGATCAGAAGCGTGTATTTTCCCAGGAATCCTGATACAACCGCTCCTGCCGCGCACACCATCAGAAGGTAGATAAGAAACGGGACCATCCACGCCGCCCAGGCACTCTTTGGCATTCTGTCCACTTTCTGCTCCACTGTATCCAGAAATTCCGGCAGCAGCAGGCCGATCTGCTCTTTCAGCTGTGTTTCAGTTCCGTAGAGAACAAGGAATGAGTTTTTCTCCTCTTCCTCGTCTCCCATGCCGATATTGATAATTTCCGCTTTGTAGCGGTGAAAGATTCTGGCAACCAGAGACTGACGGATCACAAGAGCCTGTATCTTATCCACCGGGATGGTATATTCCACTGTTTTCAAAAGGCCGTAGCATATGTAGATTCTGTCGCCCTTTCTTCCGGCCCGGAAATCATAATAGCGGATAAAATCCTTTAAGGTATCCCACAGAGAGGAAACTATAATAGACACCGCGACCACAGCCGCTCCTGCCATGCCCAGCAGGGATCCGATCACATCCGGCCTGGTCAGCAGACGCACCGCAGCCACGCCGGAACCGATGATTCCCAGCACCAGCAAAATAACCGATAAAATATTGATGGAATAAATGCCATGACGGATGATATCTCCCAGTTGTGCATGGATATCAAATGTCACTTCTTCCTGAGCTTCCGGTTTCGTTTCTTCCGCGCCCTGCATTTTCTCCATGATTTCCTTTTTAAACACCTGGGCGTCTGCCTTTTTCAGGACAATCTTTACATCCGTATCATCCGCTGTGGAACGGCTGTTGATATCAATCTTAATCTTGCAGGTTCCCATGATCATTTCGAAAAGATTCTGCTCCATATTGACATTGGAAATGCTGGCAATCCCTATGGTATTTTTCTTCCGGTTCACCGTATTTCTCTCGATCACAATGGCATTTTCTTCGATGGAAATATAAGTTCTTGCCCAGACCAGAAGCCGGTTGATCGCCACAATGATAAAAACAGCAGCGACACCAAGAAAGATAAAAATTCCATAGTCCGATACAACCATCAGGTCATCCCGGGTAAGGTCATCGGCGTCCTGAAAAAAATTTACCGCAAAAAGTACGATCACAGCAAACAGGCCGCCGAAAATCTGCTCTGCTACAATGGAAATGTGATTCCTGAATTTTTTATTCTTTTCCATAGGCATCCCTCTGTTCTATTACGATTTCATTGATCCTGCGTCTCAAAGCATCCGCAATCTGCTCTGCCTTTTCCTCTTCCAGGAACGAGATGGTCACATCTCCGCCTCCTGTGGTCACGATCACCTTTGCCACTCCAAACAGCTGGTCCAGAGGTCCTCTGGCTGTCTGCAGCTTATGCAGGCGCTCAATGGGCACGATATTCCTTTCTACAAATAAATATCCTTCCATAATGTCGATACACTCTTTATTGATGCTGTAACGGTATCTGTGAAATCTGAAATACGGGCTGACCGCCATATTGGCAAGGATCAGCAGGGCAAGAATCAGGGAAACCCATTTCCCCGCCGCAATATCTTTCGGAAATATCCAGAAATAATTGACCGCGCCCAGAATGATCAGGCCGATGATTCCGGCCACGGCTGCCGAAGCATACATGCAGGAAAGAGCACGCTTCGGCAGTTTCTCATAGGTTATGCCCGATGTTTTCCCTTGTATTTCGTTAACACTTTCTATCTTCATGACTCCCTCCTCTGTATTCAATGATCAGACATTGATTGTTTCTTACAAGACCATACTACAGAAGGCTCCTTTTCCTGTCAATCATATCAGCGCGTAATCTCCACCGTCCTGGTTGCGATTCGGTCCGCAAACACCCGGTCATGCTCCACAAATATCATCGTCGGCTGAAATTCCTTTAAAAGTTCCTCCAGCTGCATCCGGGAAAATATATCAATATAATTGAGGGGTTCATCCCACAGATACAGATGCGCCCGGTCGCACAGACTGGCTGCGATCAGCACTTTTTTCTTCTGCCCCTGACTGAAACATTCCATGGCCTGATCCAGTGTCTCCCTGGAAAAGTCCAGTTTCCGGAGAATGGTTTTCAGGAGAGTTTCATCCACTCCTCTTTCCCGGGCAAAATTTCTCAGGGTTCCGCAAAGCATGGAAGTATCCTGAGATACATAAGAAATGTCCATCTGCCCCGCAGTCTCGATCATGCCCTGATGCTCTATTTCCTCTCCCCGGATCAGTTTGATCAGACTGGATTTGCCGCATCCGTTGCTTCCTCTTAAATTTATCCGCTCTCCCTGGGATACTTCAAAGGTCAGAGGGCTGAAAATCTTCCGGCCATCGTACAGAATCTGCAGGTTTTCACACCGGACAAGCCGCTTTTTCTCATGTTCTTTCGTGCGCAGCTTCAGGGACTGTATTTCCTCCAGATCTTTCAAAAGCCCGGATTTTTCTTTTACCGCCCGGTTCTGTTTCCGCTGGATATCTTTCTTCCTGCCCTGCATCTTCCTCGTCTTTTCCCCGATATACGGCCGTCTTCCTTTCCAGTCGTTCTGTTTGACCGGATCATGGCCAATCTTGGATCTTTCGGATTTATCCGCCCACTGTCCCGCTCTTCTGGAAGCTTCCTGCAGATGACGGATTTCTTTTTTCAGTCTGGCATTCTGAGCCGCTTCAAACTGATCCTGTCTCTGTTTATTCTCATACCAGGAGGAAAAATTTCCTTTCTGCAGCTGGATGCTGTTCCGGTTGATGGCCAGTATATGATCCACGCACTGATCCAGAAAAGCCCGGTCATGGGATACCAGAATAAATCCCTGTTTTCCGGACAGATACCCGGCAACTGACTCCCTTCCTTCCGCATCCAGATGGTTGGTCGGCTCATCCAGCAGAAGAAAAGAATTTTCTCCGGCGAACAAAACAGCCAGCTGGATTTTCGTCCGTTCTCCGTAGGACAATGTCTCATAAGGCCGGAACAGCACATCCTCCGGAATTCCCAGCAGATTCATCTCCCGGAGGATTTTCCAGAATTCATACTGCGGGTCCATGTCCTCCAGTACATCAATGGTGTCCTGCTCCTGATTCCCGGCATGAAAGGGAAAATACTGAAACGGCATACTGGTCTGAATCTCACCTTTATACGGATATTTTCCTTCCAGCAGATGGAGCAGGGTCGTCTTGCCCTTTCCGTTCCTTCCGATCAGTCCGAGTTTCCAGCTGGTGTCTGCCTGAAATGATATATTCTCAAATACATTTTCCGAACTGGTATCATATCCAAAGGTTACATTTGCAACACGAATCATTGACATTTTCATACCTCCTTCTGCCCGATATTTTCCGGGCTTACCGCAAAAAAATACTGCAGGGGAATTCCTGCAGCATCAAAATGCAAAACTTATGAGACCTGGCGGCGAATATACGCCGGATGCACACTCGTGCAAGCACGGCGAGCCGCCCTTTGGCGTATCGCACAAAACACCGTCTCTTCCAACGGCTGTCTCTGTCTGACTCATATCTATGATTCTTGCTGATCATGAAAATCTGCGGAATATCCCTGCTAATGACTGTCACCGTGTATCAAAACGGTGCCCTTTTCTCTTCTTAGCAAGCTTATCTCCGCATGTTTTCACCTCAATCCTTTGTTTTCTTCTTTTTCTTTGTATCATACTCCTTCCCGAATGTCAACTGTGAATAACAAACCACACTTAAGCTCTTGATAAATCAGCTAGTTTTTTACATAATAAAATTACCTAAAGGAGGTGCTTTTATGGCTATTGAAATTGCTACTGCAGCTGAGATGCAGAATAATTTTGAGAGATACCTGAACTTTGTAATGTCCGGAAATGAAGTCATTGTAACAAAAAATGGCCGTGAAGTAGGTCGTTTTATTCCGAAAGATACGGCAGTATCTTATCTGACAGATTCTCTTACCGGAATCCTGAAGGAAGACTACAATCTGGACGAAGCAAAAACAGAAAAGCTGACGAAAAAATATGGTTCTATTGATTGATGCAAATATTATCTTAGATGTTCTTCTGAACCGCCGGGAATTTGTAAAAGATTCCAGTATGATCTGGAAACTCTGTGAAACCGGAAAAGCGAAAGGTTACGTGTCTGCTCTGACCTTTGCAAATCTGGTCTATATCATGCGAAAACAATTAAATCCGGAAGAAATTGAAAACGTCTTCCGCAAACTGAGCCTGATTTTTGACTTTACTGACCTCAGCGTGTCCGATCTGACACGAGCTGCTGAACTAAACTGGAAAGATTTTGAAGATGCAGTGCAGAGTGTCACTGCCGAACGTGTCCATGCTGATTATATTATCACAAGAAATGTCAGAGACTTTTCCAGAAGCAGAGTGATCGCATTTACTCCAACTGAATTACTTGCGAGAATCTAAGTGTGCAAAACAAATGTGAATACAGCCCATGGATATAACCTGGGGCTGTATTTACCTCTTAGTTCTTTCTCTCACCTATTTCAATTATCTAAATATATCTTTCCTTCGCCTTCCTGGTTTTGTTTTATCTCTCAAAAACAGGAAGAAACTCTGCATATTTTACATATTTAGAAATAATTTGTTCGACTTTTTTACTCACAATCAATTCCCTATAATCATCAAAAAACTCATAGGTTACATTTACATCTTTCATGTGTTTCCTTCCCTCTTTACTAATTGTTTTTTGACGTATGCAAATTTCTTTTTCATCTTCTTCCATCTTTACTTGTCCACAGTGCCTGCATCTTCCAGCTAATTTATAATTGGGATCTTCATAGGAACCCTGCGGTAAAATGTTTTTTGACACCAGAATATATCCCATCACTTTTTTCCTTTTACTTAATACTGGTTGAAAGTATTTTTTATCAATTCCAGCTTCTGTTAATCTTTTTACCAGTTTAGGAAGTAATACAACTTCTCCTGTTCCATCAAGTCCTGCCATCCCATAATCGTTTTGATGACTTCTGATATATCCTTTAGGCTGTACATAAAATAACATATCATCTTTTCTCTTTACCCAGCAGGCGCTGCATTCTTCATATTCATTTTCAATATCTTCGTATTCCTCGCAAATATACTTAGGAAATAAAGGAACAAACGCTGCTGCCGCCTGTTTTTCTTCCCTCGTTAAATCAATGGAGTAAGACAGCCTTGAAAATTCTATCTCTTCCGGATACTGTTTATATAACTCCGCAACTTTCTTATATAACTCTGTATTCTGATCTAATCGATATATAAAATCAAAAACCCATCGCTCTCCTGTACGATATTTTTTTAATTTATACAAGATCTGTGTTACCTTTTTCTTTATCTCCCAAGACACATTTTCCTCTGCATATGTAAAAGTAAATTCAATATAAATTTTCATTGTCTCTTTCTCCCGTATTAAAGGAACATCATCATCGCAAATCCCGAAACAATTCTTCTGATCCAGAACACATTTCTTCATGTGAGATTGTTTCCAGTAC
>ERZ1090867.112-NODE-112-length-40607-cov-137.669634_pt1 | contig 40607 bp, 75 predicted proteins | sample MGYA00478476_ERZ1090867 | MGnify/ENA primary metagenome ERZ1090867 (study PRJEB33644, sample SAMEA5815742) | chicken gut metagenome | biome: Chicken; feature: Gastrointestinal Tract; material: Caecum | place: Ireland | collected 2019-01-01 | study: A study of... | reverse complement strand
TTACAGTGGGATGATAAAATCTATCAGGCTGCCGGGCTGTCTCCGATTCCTCTCCTGCAATCCCCAGTGCTTATGAGAATAATGCAACGCAATTGTAACGCCACCGCTGGAGAATGGAGAAATTTCACCAGAACCACCGCAAACGAGGCACAGCGGATTTTTATCAATCAGATGGATAATGCTTATAACATGGTGGTTTCTGGGGCTGTATCGTACACAGAAGCAGTCAGAGACGTAATTGATAGCGTATCAGAAACAGGCGTTAAGGTCAATTATCCATCCGGATACAGAATGTCCATTGAATCAGCTACTATGATGATTGTACGAACTGGAATCAGTCAATGTGCTGCTGAGGTATCACTTGCAAGAGCAAAAGAAATGGGCGTAGAGTATGTAATTACATCATCACATTTAGGCGCAAGACCAACGCATGAACCGTGGCAAGGAAAGGTGTTTTCCGTGGATTGGAACAAAATAAAAATATAAGAGGGCGCTAAACCCTCTTTATACTCTCAAGATATGCGGAAATTGCCTTATCAAACAATTTGCTTAATGGTATTCCGGTTTCTTCTGAATACGCTTTTAGCTTAGCATATAATTCCTTTTCAATAGATGTAGAAATGGCAGTGCGGTTTTTTAATCCTCTGTTAGATACCATATGAACGCCTCCTTTTAAAATAGAATACCATATCTTTTTGTTTATTGCAAATACTTTCAATTTATGATAAAATAAAAATAAGTTGAAATAAATTGAAATTAAAAAAAAGGAGAGTAATATGGGAAAAGTTAATGACCTAACGGGAAAGAGATATGGAAAGTTATTGGTTTTAAGGCGAGGAGAAGATAGATATACAAAAAGCGGAAGAAGATTGATAACATGGATATGCTTATGCGATTGTGGAAATGAAATACAAGTAGACGCAAATAACTTAAGAAATGGGAACACGACTTCGTGCGGATGTAAGACGCCTTGCATTGATTTAAAAGGCATGAGATTTGGAAAACTGGAAGTACTTGAAAGAGTTGAAAATAATTATCGTGGAGATGCCATGTGGAAATGTAAATGTGATTGCGGCAATGAGACAATAGTTATGGGGAAAAGCCTAAGAAACGGGAGTACCAAGTCATGTGGATGCGGAATAGTAAAAGGATTGCAAAAGGGATGGGAAGCAACGAAAACACATGGAATGTCTAAGTCTCGCATATATAGAATATGGTGCGCAATGAAGAAAAGAACTTCTTGCACAGCAGATGAGAGGCATAAAAGAGATTATTACGATAGAGGGATAAGAACATGCAAAGAATGGAGAGATTCGTTTGAGGCTTTTTATGAATGGGCGATAAATAATGGATATAGAGATGATCTGAGTATTGACAGAAAGAATAATGACGGAAATTACTGCCCCGAAAATTGCCGTTGGGTAAATAATCAAGCGCAGTCATGTAATACAAGAAGAAATAGAAATTATACATATAAAGGAAAAACGCAAAACATAGCACAATGGGCAAAAGAATATGGAGTTCCGGATTCTATGTTGAGAGAAAGATTGGTTATTCTTGGCTGGAGTATAGAAAAGGCATTGGAAACTCCTAGTAGAAAGAAGGTGGTTAAATGAGTGACGCAGTACATAAACATTATCCTGACTTTGTGGAAACTTGTGGTTGGGGAAAGGTGGATGGTATCTGCGGAGCCTAGCCAACTGTCGGCATAGTTTTGGCCCGTACTATCCAGGAATATCAACAAACCCGTTTGAGCAATACGACACCGAAGAAAACCGGAAAGCCTATGAAACACAGCAGCGGCAGAGGACGCTTGAGCGGCGTATCAGAGATAGCAAGCGGAAAGTACAGAATCTTCAAACAGCTGTTGATAACTGCAAAGATGAAAAGCTGAAATTTGAGTTACAGCAGAAACTTGACCGAAAGTCTTACACGCTCAGTCAGCAGAACAAGGCGTATAAGCAGTATTGCAAAGATAATAACCTAAAAGAGTATGCGGAAAGGCTCCGTGTTGCTCGTTGGAGTCGTGAGCAGGCGGCGAAAGCGGCAGGAGCGGCAAGGAGATATCAGAATGCAAAGAATATGTAAAAATTGTTTATACCATGAAATAGATAGTCTTTATGCAATGGATGAAGACGGATGTGACATAGACGTTGAAGTATGTAGATGCTATCTTGAGCATGACGATTATCACGAAAAAATATGTAAATATGAACATGAAGAAGAATGTCCATTTTTTGAACGGGATAAGAGTTTATTAGAATTTGCAAAACATCAGAACGCAAATGGAGAATGATTATGAAAGGACTGTATAGTTTTTGGGTGTGGTTAAAAGAAATATTTGGTTTTGGAAATCTTGGGACTATTCATATGATTAATGTGGAATGGGAAAAGAAGGAAGAAAATAATGAGTAGATGGAAATTGTACAATCCTAACCCAGTCCGTGGAAGTAATGTCGGAGATTGCACAGTAAGGGCGATAAGCAAGGCTTTAAATCAAGACTGGGAAACTACATACGCAGGGCTTTCTTTCATGGGATTCTCTCTTGCAGACATGCCTAGTGCGAATCATGTGTGGGGCGCATACCTGCGGCGAAACGGGTTCCGGCGGTATCTGGTAGACGACCACGGGCAGGATATTTACACTGTCCGGGATTTCTGCGAGGACAACCCGAAAGGCACATACATACTGGCGATTGACGGTCATGTGGTTTGCGTGCAGGACGGGTATTACTGGGATTCGTGGAATAGTGGAAACGAGATACCAATATATTACTGGGAGAGATGATTATGTGTGAATATGTGAGAATTAAAGATAATCAAATGATTTGCAAGGTCGATAATAAGCCGTGTGCATTGTGTGTGTTTGGAAACAAAGATTTATATTCGGAGGGAAAAAGGCGTGAGCAAAAAGACGGTCGTATTTGATTTTGACGGTGTAATACATAGTTATAAATCAGGCTGGCAGGGCGAAAACATTATACCAGACCCTCCGGTAAATGGAATAAAGAAAGCCATTGATGAAATAAGGTCGGCAGGATATGAAGTTATTGTTGTTTCAACTCGGTGCGCTTACTATGAGGGGAAAGTTGCAATTTTTGAGTGGCTTAGAAAATACGGTATTGTGGTTGATGATGTGTGCAAGGAAAAGCCGCCTGCAATTTGTTATATTGATGATAGGGCGATATGCTTTGACGGAAAATCAGATACTCTACTGAGTAAAATAAAAGCATTTAAGCCTTGGAATAAATAGACGGGAGGTCTGCCACATGGACGTAATGGAGACGATACAGACAATACTTGCAATCTGCGGCGGTATCTCTGTTGTAGGCGGTGCGGCTGCGGTGATCAAGAAATGGATTGCTCCGGCGATAAAGCTGAATGACCGGGTGAAGGTGCTGGAAGAACACGACAAGAATGATTTTCAGGCGATTCAGGATATTAAAGAGCGTGACGGGCTTATTATGGAGGCGCTGATAAATATGCTCAACAGCCAGATATCTGGTAATAATACTGATCAGTTAAAAAAAACGAGGGACAAGCTTATCTCTTATCTATCGAAGCAGCAATAAGGAGAATGCTTTTGAAAGTGTATGATTTCACTGAGCCAGAATTAGCATATTATTCTGAATTTGCTAATTTCAGTCCGCAGGAAGATATTTTATTCAATCTTAGAAAGAAAAATGTTCCGCTTGAAAAATGCGCTGAAATTATGCACTGTGAAATGACAACAGTTAAAAAAGTTAGTCGCAAAGTAAATAAGAAAATCATACAATTAACTAATACTGAACGAATGGAGCAGTGGATTGATAATGTATACTGGCCTAGAGTTTTAAAACAATAGAATATACTTTTTGCATACTTTACGAAGCCTTTGACGGTTCTTTAAGAGTCTGTCGAGGGCTTGTTTTTATGTCTAAAATTAAGTCAAGAATAAACAAGGTTTAGCCAAGAATTTAGTCAAGACCGGAGGGATAACATGGCATTACCGCTTTATGGATATAACCCGTATCAGTTCGGGCAGGTAAACCCATTGCAGCCACAAATAGACAGGTTAGCGAATATGCAGGCGCAGTACCAGCAGCCGCAACAGCAGAATGTAAATCAGGGGATTCTCTGGGTGCAAGGAGAAGCCGGGGCAAAGTCTTACCTTGTGGCTCCAAACACAAGCGTACTTCTGTTGGACAGTGAAAATTCTCAATTTTACATTAAAACAACAGATCAGGCGGGTATGCCCACTCTCCGAACTTTTGCGTATCAGGAGGTAACAGGAGCGCCGCAGAACGCCCAGAAACAGCCGGAAACAAACTTAGACGATAAATACGTTACCCGGCAGGAATACAACGATTTACGGGGCAAATATGAAGAATTATACGGGCTTCTGGAAACAGCCACAAAACCTACTGGAAAGGATGAGTGATATTATGGGAAATCCTCTTTTTAATCTACTGAATGGCGGCAGAAATAACGGGCCGGGGAATGTGATTCAGCAGTTCCAACAGTTCAAAAAGCAAATGCAAGGAGTAAACCCACAGGAAGAAGTTCAGAAACTTTTACAGTCTGGGAAAATCTCTCAGGCACAGCTTGACAAGGCCCAGCAGATGGCTCAACAGATGCAAGGGCTATTCAAATAGTACATAAATCAATGGCCATGATTTTGTAAATAAATTTAAAGGAGCAAAAGTTATGGATACAAATTATAGCTTAGCTGATATTGCTGCCGCAACCGGTGGCAATAGAAACAATGATGGTTTTGGAGATGGTAACGGCTGGTGGATTATCCTCTTTCTGCTGATCTGCGGATGGGGCGGTTATGGCTTCGGCGGTGGATACAACGGAGGCGGATTCAACTCCCCGGCAGGACAGGGATTCGCAACAAGAAGCGATATTGACGCTGCACTGGCTACTCAGGGTATCGAAACTGGAATCCAGAATATCAGTACACAGCTTTGTAATGGATTCAACACAATCGGTTCTCAGATGGCAAGCTGCTGCTGTGATCTGAAACAGGGGCAGGGAGAAATTAATTATAACATGGCAACGCAGACTAATGCGCTCCAGAACACAATGAACCAGAACGCAAACGCTCTCCAGAGCCAGCTTTGTAACGGGTTCCGGGATGTAATTGACGCTCAGAACGCCGGAACGCAGCGTATTATTGACACGATTACGCAGGATAAGATTCAGTCTCTCCAGACTGACCTCCAGTCCGCACAGCTTCAGCTTTCCAACGTGTCCCAGACTCAGAACATTATCAATGCTCTGCGCCCGACTGCGGTGCCTGCTTACCTTACTTGCAGCCCGTATCAGGCCATGATGGGGTATAACAACTGCGGATGTAACGCCGGCTGTGGCTGCTAAAACTTCATATCGGAGTTTCTTTCAGACCATATTCCCCAATCCGGGAAAATGGTTCTGAATGTTCGGCAAAAGCCGTTATTACGCAGGAGGGCAGGCCGATGGTCTGTCCTTTTGTGATATGAAAGGAGAATTTTTATGATTGAACTTTTAAATGCAACGCCTCAGACCGTAGCGGTAGGTCAGAGTGTACCGTTTACGGAAGAGATTGGCAGCAAATGCGGCGCAGAGCGTCACAGAGCCGGAAGCGCACAGCTTACTCTTGTAAAACCCGGTAGATACCTTGTATCTTTTGCTGGAAACATAGCAGTTCCGGCCACAGGAGGAAGCGTTGGAGAAATCTCTTTGGGTATTGCACTGAACGGGGAACCACTGACAGGCTCTATCATGCGGGCTACTCCGGCAGCGGTATCTGAGTATTTTAATGTAGCAACACAGCACTATATAGATGTACCGTGTGGCTGCTGTGTGACTATTACCGTACAGAATACCGGCGCTTCCGCCGTAGACGTTGACAATCCGAACCTGACAGCAGTTAGGGTATGCGGTTGAGAAAGGAGAACAGGCTATGAGTTATAAGTTAATGCAGAATATCAAGGACGAACTTGATAAGATTGCGGAAAAGGGCCTGAACACAGGAAACCTTGAAACCGCATATAAACTGATCGATATGCTTAAAGATATGGAGAATGTCGAATACTGGAAGTGCAAAGAAGGGTATTATGACGCTGTTCTTGCAGAAATGGAAGGCGGGTACAGCCAGGAAGGATACAGTCAGGCAAGGAACCGTGACAGCATGGGTAGATATTCCCGTGATGGCATGATGCCAAACTATGACAGTGATAATTCCTACCGTGGCACTCGTGGGAAGCATTATGTGAGAGGACATTACAGCCGTGCAAATGGTTCCGGTGAAGATACATATAGCAGATATATGGATCAAAAAAATTCCTATCGCTCTGGAAAAGATATGGACTGCAAACAGCGTATGCTTGCAGCCTTAGAAGAACACATGGATGCTCTTACCGGGGAACTGGAAGAAATGAGCCGTGATGCTGATTGCAAGGAAGAGCGTGAAACCATGAGAAGGTATATCGACAAAATTAGAAGCATGATGTAAGAAAAAGGCGGGAGGTTCATCCTTCCGCCTTTTTCAATATCCTCTATACGCCCTATATGGAATGATTTCTATCTCTGCTCCTTTCCAGCATTCGCATTCCCTTATAAACTTCTTGGCCTCTTTCACAGCTTGCGTTTCTGTTTTGCATGGCCTTCCACCAGATACCGCATACTCGTCTTTTTTTAGCCGCCAGTCATATCCTGCTCCGGCAGGAGAAACCATTCCATATCCATAACATCGTCTGCTCTCTAACATTCTTTGCCCCCCCTATCTTTTAAGTGTATATGCCGGCTCCCCGTCCACGCTAGTAAAGTGATACCAGCGGGTCACTCCGTCCCGGCAGAATCCCATGTTCTCGATTTCGTAGCAAGCGCAAATCCCGTCCGTCTCTGTCAACCTGGGGTCATCTTCCCTGGCTTGTTTCAATGCTTTCCACAAAGGGATAAATACTCGTTTCATATGTTTTTCCTTTCTCCCCGTATTGCCGATAGGCCAGCGCCAGAATGTGTTCGGTTATTTTAAAAGTTCATCTGTTATAGTGTTGAATAATTTGTGATAAGGGGTAATGCCGATTACCTCTCCTGTGGCTTTTCTTTCCCTCAAAACAATATCTGCAACAGTAAATTGCTTATCAGGCGTAACAAAACCATTTTGTTTTACATATTTCTGCATTTCCTTCAAAGTTCTCTTTTTATCCTCATCATAGAATATGCAGATATATTTCGGTTCGCCGTAGTACCCGGTAACCGGTTTGTAGTGCCTCTGTTCCAATAATACATCATAAATAATTGTCATTCTATCTACCTCCTGATATCCCTATTATATACTTATATAAGTATATCCGCAAGATGGAACAATTCACAAAAAATGATATACTTATATAAGCATAATTTGTGCAAAATACATACTTGTATAAGTATATCCATAAATGATATGATAAAAAGAAAAGGCGGTGAAGCATGGGGACATCAGCGACAAGAGCAAAGAATAAGTATAATAAGGCAAATTATGACCAGTATCTTTTCAGTATGCCAAAGGGATACAAGGAAAGGTACATGGAGATTGCCCGGCAGCATGATATGAGTTTAAGCACATATATCATTCAAGCATTGGAAGAAAAAATTGAGAGAGAAAAGCAAGAATAAGGCGGTGGCTTCGGCTATCGCCTTAAAATATGGGTACAACAAAAAAATGGACATTTGATATAATTGATACAAAGGAGGCAGAACATGAAAACAGAGTGGATTTATTGCCCTATCTGCAATAGTAAAACGAGAGTAAAAATCAAAGAAACGACTGAGGCAAGAAACCTTCCGGTGTTCTGCCCGAAATGCAAAAATACATTTAATGCCGACATAAAGCCGGGATTTGATGTACAGACAAAATTATATACTGATTAGAGCCAGTTGCCAGACACAGAGCCAGTGAACTTATCGGAAATTCCGACAGGTTGACTGGCTTTTTCTTATATTTGTTTCATTTCCTCCTTTCTTAGCACACGTCCTTAAAAGAAACGGCTTGGCCGGAGGTTGAAAAGCGGATGCAATTTCCGGCGTGTGCATGGTAGGTCTTATAACTCCTTAGGGATTATAAGTCGGATAAGTAAAATAATCCAGGAAATAAAACGCTTGTGAAAATTGCGCATAAGTAGCAAGTGCCGCTCACATCACTAAATACCGTACTGGATTGGTGCCTTTTATGAGGGTGTGAGTAACGCTGAAAAATGCAAAGAACCATCCGAAGGGATAACAGTAGATGTAAAACAAACCCACAGGGGGAGGAATAGTACGGCGGGTTCGACTCCTGCCGACCCTGTTACCTTGCCGGAGGTTTATCCGGCTGAATCCATTACCGCTGACGGGCGGTTAATAAGTAGACGTTTAGGAGGATTATTATGCAGAACATTGAAGCAATCTTAGCAGAACTGGGAATTGAAGTACCATCAGACAAAAAAGGAGACCTGACCAAAAAGGTGTCTGAGAATTACGTCACAAAAGCAGAACATGAAAAGAAAATCGGAAAGGCCGAGACTGAAAGAGATAATTGGAAATCAAAGGCAGAAACGGCAGAAGAAACGCTGAAAAAGTTTGATGGAGTAGATCTGGAAACCATGCAAACAGAACTGAATAACTGGAAACAGAAGGCAGAGACAGCGGCAAAGGATTATGAACAGAAAATCTATGAAAGAGATTTTTCGGACGCTCTGAAAACCGAGTTGGAATCTGTGAAATTTTCCAGTGACGCAGCAAAACGGGCAGTCATGGCAGAAATTAAAGAATCTGGCTTGAAACTGAAAGATGGAAAGATTCTCGGATTATCTGATCTGATTGGACAGATCAAAGAAAGAGATGCTTCGGCGTTCATTGACGAGGAACAGGAAAAAGCAAAGCAGCAGGCAGCACGGTTTACCGTTCCGGGAACCGGAAAGAGTACCGGAGGAAGCGGAACCACTACAAAGAAAGACATTATGTCTATCAAAGACCCGACAGAACGGCAAGCTGCTATCGCTGAAAATTTGAGTTTATTTGGTAAAGGAGAATAAGAATGGCAGCAAAAACCAATCTGATTATGAAAAACGATATTCAGGTGACTGCCCGTGAGATTGACTTTGTAACCCGGTTTGAACGCAACTGGGAACATCTGCGGGAGATTCTTGGTATCATGCGCCCGATTAAAAAGCAGCCGGGCGCTATCCTGAAAAGCAAATATGCAGAGGGAACCCTTGAAAGCGGAAATGTTGGCGAGGGCGAGGAAATCCCTTACAGCAAATTTGTTGTAAAAGAAAAAGAATATGCGGAAATGACCATTGAGAAATACGCAAAGGCCGTTTCCATTGAGGCAATTAAAGACCATGGCTATGAAAACGCTGTTCAGATGACAGACGATGAATTTCTGTTCCAGCTCCAGAGTGACGTAACAGGTAGATTCTATGATTACCTGAACACCGGTACTCTGACAGCAACAGAGACCACTTTCCAGATGGCTCTGGCAATGGCAAAGGGGCTTGTGGAGAATAAATTCAAAACAATGCACCGGACAGCTACCGGAACCGTTGGGTTTGTGAACATCATGGATGTATATGAATATCTGGGGGCAGCGAACATTACGATTCAGAATCAGTTCGGTTTCCAGTATATTAAGGATTTCATGGGATTCAACACGATCTTCCTTCTGGCAGAGACAGAAATTCCCAGAGGCCGTGTGATTGCTACACCGGTTGAAAATATCGTGCTGTACTACGTTGACCCGAATGAGAGCGACTTTGTCCGTGCTGGTCTGGTATATACCGTATCTGGAGAAACGAACCTGATCGGATTCCATACGCAGGGCGATTACAAACACGCTGTTTCTGAAGCTTTTGCAATTATGGGTCTGACCTTGTTTGCAGAATACATTGACGCTATCGCTGTTGTGGATATTACTGACGATACCACCCTCGGAACCCTGACTGTAACATCTGCGGCGGGAACCGGCAGCGGCAATACAAAAGTGACCGTAGAACCTACACTTGAGACCGGTCATCTGTATAAGTACAAAACTGGAGCGTCCGCACCTTCCGTTGAATACGGACAGAGCGTGAGAAACTGGACTGCATGGGATGGAAAGTCTGACATCAAAGCAACCACAGGTCAGTACATTACCGTTGTTGAGTGTGATAATACCTATAAAGCACTGAAATCTGGAAATGATGAAGTAACATCTGCATCTTAAGGAGGAACCGGCATGGCATATGCTGACTATCAGTTTTACACAACTACATATTACGGCGATACCGTGCCGGAATCCGACTTTCCGAAATACGCTGAGCGTGCCGGTGACCGCATAGATTCTATTACTTTTGACAGACTGGTAAACGGATTCCCGGAGGAAGAAAGAGCCGTTACAAAAGTGAAAAAGGCTGTTTGTGCGGTGGCTGAAGCACTGTACCAGATAGACCAGATTAAGAAAGCGTCTATGGAGACTGTTGGAACCGTAACGAGAGAGGATGGAACAGTGATAAGCAAAGCTGTCTCCTCTATTTCTTCCGGTTCTGAAAGTATTTCTTTTGCTACTGGAAGCTCCGGAAATACAGAAAGTATCTACGGACAGGCGGCAGTTGATAAGAAAGTCGAAAGCGTATTGCTGTATCAGGTTGCAACCGAATATCTGTCCGGCGTGACAGATAAGAAAGGAATTTGTTTGCTATATGCAGGATTGTAAAGTAAATATCCTTGGTACTGAGTATAAGATTTATAACCGGAATGAAAAAAATGACCCGCTCTTAGATGAGAAAATGAGAGATGGATATACAGATTTTTCGACACATGAAATTGTCTTATGTAACAAAAAAATGATTGTGAGTTGCAAGATTATGAAACTTACAAAAAGGCTGTTCTCAGGCACGAAATAATTCATGCTTTTCTGTATGAAAGCGGTCTTGACGCTTCTTCATCTGTTTCCGGGGCATGGGCGATTAACGAGGAAATGTGTGATTGGTTCGCCATTCAGTCTCCAAAGATATTTAAAGTATTTCAGGAACTCAACATTTTGTAAAGGAGAGGATACCAATGTATAACAAGACGGTAACAGTATTCAATAAATACGAAGACCAGACCGGAGAAATATATTGGTATCCTCATGTTTTATCTGGCGTTGACCTGATTGTGGATAAGGCTGCCAATATCGCAAAGACCGGACTTGACAGTGCAGATACGGCGAAGCTGCATATCAAATACCATATTGACGATGGAAAGAAAATTATTGGAAGTCTTCCTTGGCTTCCGCCTAAAGAATGGGAGCGACAGCCAAATGATGAGCTGTCAGAAAGCATTACCTTTGATTCCGGGGATTTCTTCATGGAGGGCGAATACCCGACTGATCCAGTAAAGGATTCTGATTATGCTGATCGATTAAACGGTAATGGATTTTATGGATACATGAATAAGCGGCATGACTATGTGTTTTTGATAACCAATGTAGGCGGCCCATATACGCTGATTCCACACTTTGAGATTGGGGGTGCATGATATGGCAAGTAAAACATTCCATTTCCCCGGATTCTCTATTGTGAGTGGAGATATAAAGGCAGATGTAAGCCTGAATCGGTTTGAAAAACAGTTCCGGGAAGCGCAGTTCTGGCTTGACGGGCAGGTTATGACCGATATGGTTCCGTATATGCCACATAGAGATGGGGCATTTGTAAATCTCACAAGAATGAGAAGTGCAGCGTTGCAAGGAACCGGGAAGGTTGTTGCCGGTGCGCCGCCGCAGGGGCGTTTTCTTTATGAAGGAAAAGTGATGATTGACCCGGTGACAGGTTCTCCGTGGGCGAGAAAGGGAGCGAAGAAAGTTGTTACGGAACGCCCGTTGACGTACAGCAATCCGAAAGCTACACCACACTGGTTCGATACAGCAAAAGACGCACATGGTAAATCATGGGTGAAAGGAGTGAAGCGAATTGCCGGAGGAGGCAAGAAATAAAACAGTCAAATATGATGTTGACGGTTATGATATTGTGACAAATGCATTAAAAGACCTTCTGAACTCATTCCCTGGGCTTCTGGAAGGTGAGAATATCAAATTTTCTACTCTGGAAGAAGATTCCGGAATATCTTTTTACCCGATATCCGGCGCAGTGATTGCTACGGAAACAATATCAGTGACCGGAAAAGTGAATCAGGTATGCAATTATCCGTTTTATGTGGTATACCGGACTGCGGCAGATTCACAGAATTCTAAAATTGACATTAAGGAATTTCTGGACAAGCTGGGAAAATGGCTTGAGAAGCAGCCTGTAACAATAGACGGAGAAACACAGAAATTATCTGCATATCCAGAATTGACGGAAGGGAGAGAGATCACAGAGATTTCCCGGCAGACACCGGCATATCTGGATAACACATCAGAAGGAAATGTGCAAGACTGGGTGATTAGTCTTGCGCTTAGATACAGAAATATATTTTACAGAAATAAATGAAAGGAAGATAAGCTATGAAATTAAATCGTGAAGCATTAGCACATTATCTTGATTACAGTTTTAAAAGGATAATTTCTTCAGCGACATGGGAGATTATCGGTGACGATATTGAGGAAATGTCTAATGAATTGAATCCAGATATGGAAACGCTTAAGAATATCTTGGGCCAGACAAAGACGAAAGACAACGGATATGAGCCTACTATGGACGCTGATCCCTTCTATGCAGACCCGGAAAAGAAACTCTATCCTAAGATTCGTGATATTGCTCTTGACAGAAAGAAAGGCGATGAATGTAAGACTCTTATGTTAGAGGTTATTGTGGAGGACACCGAAGCAACAAATCATCTTGCTTATGTGCAAGAAGTAATTGTTAAGCCGCAGAGCTACGGCGGTGATACCGGTGGATTTAACATTCCTTTCCAGGTATCCGAAGATGGAAAGAGAACAAAGGGATACGTAACGGCAACCTCATTGGCTTCTGGTGCTCCAGTATTTACAGAAGGTGCTATTCCTTCAGGGAAATCTCTTTCATAACAGGAGGGTAGTATGAGCAATAAATTAGTAAAACCGCAGCAGCAGAACAATGTCATTGTCGTTGATGATGGCAGTAAAGTCTATGACATTGTAAATAAAAGAGGGAAGAAGCTTGGAGAATTTGAGTTCCGCCCTTCTGATACCAATATTGTAAAGCGGTACGAGGAAGTTGTGGACTTTTTCAATAATTTTTCTCTCCCGGAAGACTCTGAAAAGGCAATGCAGGAAGCAGAAAGCCAGATGGTGGAGAAGATGTCTTATCTTATTGGCGGAGACGCTGGAGACGCTTTCTTTTCAATCATGGGGCCGTTTTCTGCGCTTGCTTCCGGAGAATTGTTTGTGGAAAATGTCCTTGCTTCCATTGCAAAAGTCATTGAAAACGAGCTGTCTATCAGGACAAAAAGGGTACAGCGGCGCATGAATAAGTATGTGGCCAAGTACCACAAATAATGTATGCCTGGAAGCTCCCTACTTCTCTTAATGTCGGCGGAAAGAATTATAAAATCCGGACAGACTACCGGGTAATACTTGATATTTTAGCTGCTATGAATGATCCGGATATTTTTGATCCGGGAATGTCTCAGGAAGAAATGCAGCAGGAAAAAATAATGACTATGCTGCAAATTCTGTACATAGATTTTGATTCTATGCCTCCCCGTGATTGGAAAGAAGCTGCTGAAAAAGCCTGTGATTTTATTGACTGCGGGATAAAAGATGACGGAAAGCCAAAGCCCCGGACAATGGACTGGGAGCAGGACGCTCCCCTGATAGTTCCAGCAATAAATAAGTCAGTAAAAATAGATGTTCGCTCTGTAAAGTATATGCACTGGTGGACATTCTTTGGGCTTTACATGGAAATTGGAGAAAGCACATTTTCCACAGTGGTAAGTATCCGTGATAAAAAAAGGCGTGGAAAGAAATTAGAGAAGTGGGAAAGAGAATTCTATAGCAAAAATAAAGCGCTCATTGACTTAAAGGTAAGAAAAGCAGAGCGGAGTGATGAGGAAAAAGAAGCTTTAAGACAGCTTTTTGGACTAAAGAATAAATAGTGCCGGACGCTCAGACGCAGAGCCTCTCAGGAGGGATTACATGCCGCAGGCAGACGGTACAATACTGATCGATACAGAAATAAATGCTGACGGCATGAAAGCCGGAAGCAAAGAGGTAGAAGCTGCTGTTCGCAGAATGGCTTCTTCTGTCGACAAACTTGGAACAAAGGCAAAAACTGCGTTAAACAAACAAGTGGATTCTTTTGTTAAATTGAATCAAGAGTTTTCTGCCCAGTCTAAAAAAGTTGATGAATTGAAGAAAAAAGTTGCTGAGTATGGAAATCAGAAAATACCTACACAGGAATATAAAGAAATTCAATCTCAAATCGATGCTGCTAGCAAGAAAATGGAAAGACTCATCGACATGCAGGAAAAATTTCTTGCTATGGGAGGGAGTCAAAATAGTAAGCAGTACAAGAGTTATCAGTATGACATTGACCAGCTTGCAAACACAATTAAGTATGCACAAGGAGAACTTGAAGATTTAGAAGAAACGGGAAAAGCTTTTTCGCTCGGGAACCAAACAAAACAGGCCGCAGCAGATATGGAAAAACTAGCCGCTGCAGAACGCAAGCTTGCAGATATGAATAACCGTTTAGGGACTTCATATTCATCGATAAAAGGGCAGGTAAATGACTATCTGGAAAACGTAGCAAATTCAACGTCCCAAGGATTAAAAAATGAAGGAACCGTTTCAGACAAAACATCTGAATCAATGCGTAGACTAGCAAAACAAAAAAAGAGCGCCGCAAAAGAAAACACTAATCTAGGAAATGCTGCTTCAAAAACATCAAAAAAAACAGAAAAGGAAAACAAATCTGTAAAAAAACTAAATGAAAACCTTAGAGATACGTCGAAATCTGCTAGTTCTGCAAATTTCGGACTTGGGCGGATGCTCGGTACTTCTATATTGTTTAGCTTTGCTTTTCAGGCTATAAACGCTGTTCTTACTGGAATTAAAGACGGATTCGCAAACCTGGCACAATATTCAGGTACAACTAATAACAGTATTTCTATGCTATGGAGCAGTCTGGAAAGATTAAAAAATAGTCTTGCTACGGCTTTTGCTCCGATTTTGGATGTAATCGCACCGATACTATCAAGGTTTATCGATATGATTTCTACGGCTGCAAGCTATGTGAGTATGTTCTTTGCGATATTACAAGGCAAAGGAAGTTACACACGGGCAATTGCAGTACAAAAAGATTACGCAGCTAGTTTAGATGATTCTGCCGGAAGTGCAGAAGACCTTGCTGGGAGCACAGAAGATACAGCAGATGCCACAGATGATGCAACGGAAGCGGCAGAAAGATATTTGTCTCCTCTTGATGATATTAACAGATTCACAGAAGATCAAAGTAAATCCTCTGGGAGTCCTTCTTCGGGAGGAAGTAGTAAAAATCCATCTGGTTCAGGAGTTGCATCCGAAGGACCGCTATTTGAAGAAGTCCCGATAGACAATAAGTTTTCGGATATATTAGATTCCATCATCGACAAATTAAAAGACATTCGGGATATTTTTATGTCTGGATTCTGGGATGGTCTTGGAGACTATAAGCCGGTTCTTGCTGAGCTTAAATCAGATTTGGAGTCAATAGGAAATTCGCTGAAAGAGATATTTTCAGACCCACAGGTCGTTGATGCAGCGTCAAATTTCGCAAAGGCGTGGATATATGCGTTAGGACAAATTTCAGGATCAGCAGCAAGGATCGGCTTAACAATTGCTCAAAACTTAGTTGGCGGATTTGAAAAATTCCTCAATCAAGAAAAAGACCGAATTAAAGAATATCTAGTTGGTATCTTTGATGTAGGTGCAGAAATAGGAAGCATCTTAGGGGACTTATCAGTAGCAGTTGCAGATATTTTTTCCGTTTTTGGAAGCGATGTTGCGCAGCAAATAACTGGTAACGTAATGAGCATTTTCGCCGAACTCGGAATGATGCTCACAGAAAATGCTGCAAAGCTTGGTAGAGATATACTAACAGTCATAGCGCAGCCGATTATAGAGAATAAAGACTTAATCAAAGATGCATTGATGGGTACTCTTGAGGCAATTGAGCCATTTACATCAGGTATCTTGTCTCTTGTACAGCGAGTGCGTGACGGAATTACAGATATTTATGATAACCACTTAAAACCATTTTTTGATTCCATTGCTGACGGATTTTCTGAAATATTTGGAAATCTCCTGGAGGGATATAACACTTATATGGTTCCGGTTCTTGATGGTCTAGCAACAAAATTCCAAGAATTGATGGATGGACCCGTAGGAACAGCTATTGACCAGATTGTAAGCTTGATAAGCAGGCTGATTGATTTTATATCCATATTGTGGCAAACGATTTTAGTCCCATTTTTCGCATGGATAGCAGAAAATATAATGCCTGTATTAGCACCTATTGTTCAATTTATTGGCGAAAATGTTTTGAATGTATTTTCTCTTATCGCTCAAGCCATCGGAAATTTAGCTGACATATTGAGCGGAATATTAGATTTTCTTTCTGGTGTATTCACCGGCGATTGGGAGCTTGCATGGAAGGGAATACAAGAAATATTCGATGGTGTATGGAATTTAATTACTGATTTCTTGTCTTCTTCCTGGGAAACGATCAAAACAATTATTAGTAATGGAATAGAAATTGCCAAGGCAGCCATCAAAGCTGGATGGAATGCAGTAAAAACAGTTACATCATCAACATGGAATGCAATAAAGGAAAAAATCTCTTCTATCTGGAGTTCTATCAAGAGTACGGCATCGAATGCTGCACAATGGATTTCTGATAAAGTTTCAAATATTTTCGAAGGCATGAAGAATAAAGTCTCTGGAATCTTCGAATCTTTGGTAGATATTGTGACGCAACCTCTTAACTGGATCATTGATAAACTAAATGGATTAATTTCGGCAGCAGAATCCGCACAAAACTGGATTGCGGATGCTTTGTCATTCAGCATCGATATCCCATGGCCTGTTTCAGATTTGGTAGGATTCGACAATTTCACTATTGGCGTTGACAGGATCAGCTTGCCAAGGATTCCATACCTAGCTTCTGGAGCCGTAATCCCTCCAAATAAGCAGTTTATGGCGGTACTTGGAGATCAGAAGCAGGGCAATAATATCGAGGCTCCAGAGAGCCTTTTACGGCGTATCGTAAGGGAAGAATCAGGCAATAGCGGAGTGAAAAGAATAGAAGTACCTGTCTATTTGAATAGAAGGGAAATCGCAAGAGCTACTGTTGATGAGGCGAAACTAATGAGACTGCAAACCGGGAAAAATCCATTTGAATTAGCATAGGAGAGTCAAAATGGCACAACAACACTTAATGCTCGGCACATATCAACCACCAGACGTTGACGAAGACGGATATCAAGTACAGTTTGCAACGACTTCAACAGCCAGTTCCGGAAGAACACAAAGAGGCAATATGATTAATACTACTATGTTTACAGTGGAAGCATATAGTCTCAAATGGACAAATATTTCGGCGGTGGCTGTAAAAAAAATATTAGAACAGGTTATGGGGAAAAATTCTTTTTCTTTTTACCATTTCAATGTTTATTCCTGCCAATGGGAAGAAGGGGAATTTTATGTGGCGAACATCAATTCTCCCTTTTACTCGTTGGAAGATGGAGAAGAAAGAGTAGAAGAATTAAGTTTTCAGGTGACTGGAATAAACCCTGTTTGAAGGTGATAATATGTCGAAAAATGTCAGCAATTCTTTTAAGAGTGTAATTAAAAAAGCTGGGCCTTTTTATGCCTACGCAAAAATAACATTATCGAATGGAACTGAATTTATTTTAGATTCCGTTGATGATTTCATGGACTCAGAAAATAGCTATTCTGAGCAGCCGGATAGCGGCTTCCCTTTAGGGTTAGCTCTTTCGAAAAGTATAAAAATTAGCATCGACAGCAAAGTTGCTATCGAAGAGGTTTTACAGGACACATTATCTGAAGATATTAAAGACTCTTCCAATGATAATATAAAGACCTACATTGAAAAAACGCTGAAGGATCTTTTTATGGCCAGGATCGTGCTTTACACGGAAGCAGATCTTGACAATGGGACAAAGGAAAGAATTCAAGAGGGGATATTTACGGTTATAGACGCCGTCTATCCAGGGGATGTAATTGAAATAACCGCTTACGACGATATGTATAAAGCAGACCAAATTTTTACATCTCATTCTTCTTTCCCGACCTCGGCGCAGACACTTCTCAATGAGGTTTGCGGATCTTGCGATATTACTTTGGGAAGCGCCACTTTTAGGAATAATAATTTTCAGATCCAGCAAGCCCCAGAAGGAAAAACAGGCCGGCAGGTGATCGGATATATCGCTCAGATTGCTGCTGGAAACGCAGTTATTAGCCCGCAGGGAAGATTAATCATAAAATCCTATGATGTGAATTTTCCAGAAGGGGAAAATCCATCTGCGAGTGAAATTGAATCAGAATCCGGAATTCATATCATTTCTCAATATATTGATGATCCCACAATTAGTGTTGACGATGTGACAATAACTGGGGTGTCCACGAATATAGAAAATGAAGATTCTGGAGAAGATGAAATTTATTTATCCGGAAGTGATGATTATTCGATTAAGATTGATAATCCGCTGATTGTAGGTCATGAAAAAAATGCGGTTGATATGATTGCTCAGTCCATCATCGGAATTAAAATGAGACCATTTTCCGGAAATTTCATGCCGGATCCAACGATAGAATTTATGGACTTGGCGTACCTGATAGACAAAAAAGATAATGCTTATCAGACAATAGTGACTGCCCATAATTTTACATACCTTGGTAGCAGCGCTTTGGAGTGTGGAGCTGAAAGTCCAGCCAGATTCGGAGAATATTACAGTGATGCTTCGGAGGTATACCAAAAAGCAAAAGACCAGATCAGAAAAAATAAGACACAGTGGGAGCAGGCAATTGAGAATCTCACAAATCAAGTCGCCAATGCGTCCGGTTTTTACGTGACAGAGGAAGAGCAGTCTGACGGAAGTGTAATCGCTTACATGCACAATAAACCTACACTGGAAGAATCCAATTATGTCTGGAAAATGACATCAGAATCTATTTCCGTGTCTACAGACGGCGGAGAACACTGGAATGGCGGAATCACAGTAAATGGAGAGGTCATTGCAACGATCATGAGCACAATCGGAATTAATTTCGATTGGGGCGTTGGTGGCACACTTTCCATTCAGGATTCGGATGGGAATCAGACAATGTATTTGGACGCCGAAACGGGCGTTGTCAGGATCAATGCTGCGTCTTTGAAGATAACCGGTAAAACAATCGAAGAGATTATTGATGAACATCCCGTCAGTGTAAATCTTACCCAGGAAGAAATTTTCAATATTTTGACAAATAATGGGAAATCAGAAGGGATCTTCATGGAAGATGGGCAGCTATACATTAATCTGTCTTATGCGAAAGCCGGAACACTGTCTGCTGATTATATCAAAGGAGGGCATATATCTGCTAATTTAATTCAAGGCGGATCGATGTCAGCAAGTGTTATTAAAAGTGGGACAATGTCAGCAGACAGAATAAGTGGAGGATCAATATCGGCAGATCTTATTGAAGGCGGAAGTTTAACGATAGGTGGATCAAACAATAAATACGGAGTTATAAGAATATTAAATTCAGACGGATCTTTAGGAGCGCAAATCGAGTCTGGACATTTTAGAACGTATCCCGGAAGCAGATATAGTTTTGTTTTCACAGGAGACATAAGGATAGGAAACAATTCATCATTTGTATGCCTATCATTCGCTGAATTCGATCATGATGTTAATTTTACTGATGATGTTGATTTCAGATTTAAAACACGTTTCTGGACTCCCGCGGTAATGTATAACCTTTCTCACGTAACGTCAGGAGGACATATTGTTTTTGCACGAGACGGGCAAACATTAGCATATTTAGCATCATCATCTAAAAAATACAAAGATCACATTAGGGATTTGACAGATGAAGAAGCAGAAAAACTACTAAACACCAGGGTGGTGTGGTTTAAGTATAAAGAAAACTATCTGAATGAAAACGATCCGATGAAAGGGAAAGAAATCCCAGGGTTTTACGCAGAAGAGGTAGAAGAAATTTCTCCTGTTTTAATCCAATATAATGACAAAAATGAAGCAGAAGACTGGAATTATAGAACTATGATCCCGTTAATGATGCAACTAATTAAGAAGCAATCTAAAGAAATCGATGATTTGAAAAAATCTATAGAAGATCTCAAATCGTTGATATCAAAGTAAAGGAGGTAATGCAATGTTTCAATTACTTTCAATTCAACAAACTAAAAACGCAACTACCAAAAACGTGGACGGCGAAGCTATTCGATGCGTTATCTTAGCTGATAATACATCAGATACGCTCCCAGAGACAGGGAAGGATGCGAAAGATATGGGAGACGATCAGACCTTTCTTCCTGGATCTATCGCAGTCACTCCGTCTTTTAATTTGGCTATGGTTAACAATAGCGGGGAATGGGGTGATTGGTCATGAGATATCATACAGACATAGATCCTGTTTTAGCTATCGAATGGGATCATGACATCGAAAAGCTGGAAAAATGCGAGTCTGATGTAAGCCCATACGAAGAAATGCTGAAAAACAGGAGGTGATCGGATGGAAATCAAGGGAATTGATGTATCCGCTTATCAAGGAAACATTGATTGGAAAACAGTAGCAGACTACGGAATGGGTTTTGCAATTTTAAGAATTACCGAGAAGGGGAATGTGATCGACAGCACATTTGAAAGAAATTATAAAGGATGCACTAAAAATAACATCCCTGTTGGCGTGTATAAATATAGTTACGCCATGTCAGTAGCCGAAGCACAGAAAGAAGCAGAAAAAGTGGTAGATGTGCTTGACGGAAGAAAATTAGATTTTCCGGTATGGTTAGACTTGGAACATCCAGATCAAAGAAATTTGTCAAAATCGACACTTGAGACAATGATTAAGACGTTTTGGAGCGTTGTTAAGGCGGCCGGATATAAATTTGGCATTTACAGTAATGTCGACTGGTATGAGAATATTATACCGGAATCAACCAAACCTAAATACGATTTTTGGATTGCTAGATATCCGGCCAATGATGATGGGTGGCTGCAAGAGAGATTACGTCCATCTTATGGTGTGGGATGGCAGTACAGCAGCAAAGCAAAAATCCCGGGAATCGATGGATATGTCGATCGGGATGTATTTTATAAGGACTACAAAGAGGAGAGTGATAGCGTGTCATATACAAAATCTGATGCGATCAATCGAGTCATTGATATTGCAAAAGGAGAGATCGGATATCTTGAGAAAGCATCAAACAGCCAGCTTGACAGCAAGATGGCCAATGCAGGAAGCGGAAACTACACAAAATACTGGCGTGATACATATCCATCTTACCAGGGACAGCCATGGTGCGCAGACTTTATCTCCTGGGTGCTTATGAAGGCATTCGACCAATCAACGGCCACTAAAATGTTAAAACACTGGCCATATGTGTATTGTCCGACTCTTGGAAATTTATTTACAAAATATGCAAACCCAGAGGTCGGAGATATCGTGATTTTTTACCGAGGCGGAACTTTTACACATACCGGAATTGTTACAAAAGTAGTAGGAGATCGCTTTGAAACAATCGAGGGGAATACATCTGGAGCATCCGGAGTAGTAGCAAACGGAGGCGGAGTTTGCGCAAAATCCTATCTTAACAGCACACTGCCTGGAACAAAATTCTGCCGGGTGGATTGGAATATTGCTATAGAATGGATGAATAAGAACGGAAACTCATCACAGAATACATCATCAACACCTGGAAGGAGTGGTTATATGTTTAGCCCAGAAATCATACAAAAAGGCAGCACGGGTACTTCGGTGCTTTTGCTGCAAGAGATCCTCAGGGCTAGAGGATTTAAGGGAAAAGATGGAAAAGAGTTAGAGCTTGATCGGTCATTTGGAGATAATGTCCAGTATGCCCTTAAAGCCTACCAGAAATCCCGGAACGGAGCCTTAGAAGTGGACGGTATTGCTGGAACAGACACATGGAAAGATTTAATTGCTATTTAAAACAGTACCCCTGATCTTATTGCTCAGGGGTGCTGTTTAACAATTCTTTTTTAATGATGATTTTATCTCCATCAAATTCCAATATTACGCCTCTGTCTTCATCCGTGATTCCCATCTCCCTAACCCACGTAGTAGGGATGGTAATTCTATTTGTTACGCCTCCACTTCCAGCAGTGCCTCCAGATTTATTAAAAATAACTTTTGCTATTTTCTCTTGCATTTTACATCCTCCAATGATATTATATATTTAGTCACACAGGATGGATGCTTCCTGCTGTGGCACTCCCAGCTTTCCGGGTGTCAAGGATTGAAATAATGAGATTTATGGCAAATCTGGTAGACGGCAGGGCTAAATGCCCTGTCTTTTACTTTGCAGCTTTTCCGGCACTATAGCAATCATAAAATTGATCTGTAAGTTTTGCTAACTGTTCCGGGCTGAGTTCTTCTTTTAACTCATCCGGTATCCATTTATACGATTCTGAAAATGTTGACTGCATACTTCCGATCTTGGATGTTTTCTTTACCATTTCCAGCTTATACATTTCTCCAAGCTCTTCCAGAGTGATATCTCCATTTTTTACAGCTTCTTTTCCGTCCCTGGTTAAAATTCTCATCGCCTTTTCTTTTTTAATGATCCCAATGCCTTTAATGTACATTTTTATCCTCCTTATGCAATTCTTACGTTTATAACTTCCTCATAAGGTCCGCAGCAAAAGAATTTTATTGATTCAATGGCAGCTTCTTCACTCATGCCTTCTGCTTTTATCTTCTGTACGGCATCTTTTTTAATTACTACCTTTGATTCCTTATCAATTACATCATACATAAATTTCATCATTTTTATTTCCTCCTTTATCTTACTTCTTCTTGATGTTTATATCATATATCATTCGTAACGAATAGTCAAGAGGTTTTTTAAATTTTTTTAAAAATATTATACCATCTCCGTGACAAAATCCGTGACAAAAAATCGTGGAAATATACTTTCTAAAAAGAAATTAGCCGAATAGCAGTGTTTTCTTTTTTCATAATATATACCGCCTTTCTGTCGTGAACTATATCATACATTAAACATAAGTTCAATAGACAAAACTAAAAGAGTTAAAAAAAATGAATTTTTTATTGACAATGACATTTTGACATGATATCATACACTTAGATCAAAACTTTGAACTCGAAAGGAGGATAGGAATGGCGTTTAATTATAGTAAACTTAGTGGAAGAATTGTTGAAATATTCGGAACACGATATAGGTTCGCGAAAGCTATGGGATGGTCTGAACGTACATTATCATTAAAAATGAGTGGGCATAGATCGTGGAAACAATCTGATATATGCAAAGCAATTCATTTGCTTAAATTATCAGAAGAAGATATTCCTTCATATTTTTTTACACCAAAAGTTCAAAATATTGAATTTCAAAAGGAGGGCGCATGAACGAATTAATAAAAATTAATTATGAAACAGAACAGCCGACTGTATCAGCGAGAGAGCTTCATAAGGCACTGTCAATTGAGAAACGTTTCAGCGCATGGTTTGAAACGAACAGCCAAGGCTTTGTTGAGGGAGAAGATTTTACCAGCGTACTTATAGGTACGGAGGTTCCAAACAACGGAGGTTTCCAGCATAGAGAGCTACAGGATTACAAATTATCCGTTGATATGGCGAAACATATCTGCCTTATGAGCCGGACAGAAAAAGGAAAGCAGTGCCGCCAGTATTTGATAGATATTGAAAAGGCTTGGAACACACCGGAGCTTGTTATGGCCAGGGGTTTAAAAGCTGCACAGCAAATGATTGCTGACCAAAGTAAAATTATAGAACGCATGAAACCAAAGGAAATTTTTGCGGATGCAGTTGCAACTTCAAAGCAATCAATCCTGATCGGACAGCTTGCAAAGCTGATCTGCCAGAATGGTCACGAAATCGGCCAGCAGCGGTTATTCAGATGGATGCGCGATAACGGATATCTTATGAAACATGGCAGTAACTACAATATGCCGATGCAGAGATACGTTGAGCAGGGCTTGTTTGAGATCAAAGAAAACGCGGTGACAAATCCTGATGGAAGCGTAAGGATGACAAAGACGACAGTTGTTACTGGAAAAGGACAAGTATACTTCATTAATAAATTTCTTGGAAGTACAGTGTAAAAAGATGTTGTACATATACATTTCAAAAAATACGGGACTTTAATTTCTCGATGTGTTTGAGTATATTTGAACACATTTTGAGTGGCATAATTTACCTTATTGGTTGTTCTCGCTGCAATTTATTCTAAGAAAAGAAAATAAAAAACGCTCCGACAGGTGCCGCAAACACCCACCGGAGCAAGTAGCCAACTAACGCGACTAGCTGTCTACGGATATATTCTACCATTTATTTCCGCAGATAGCAAGAACGAATGTTCGAAATGGAGGAAATTTATGGAAGAAAATAAGAAACCATCATGGGAAGGCATTGAAGAATTTTTTGCCACATCGGTAATCCAGCAGGCAGAAAGGTCAGCAAAACGCTGGTTTATCGCATGGGTAATCACCTTTGCGGCGTTGATCGCAACAAACGCCTGCTGGATTTACCAGTGGAATAGTTACGATTATATCTACCAGGACAGCCATGGAACAAACAACATAAACACAGGCACACAAGGAGACATAAATGAGCCAGAAAGCCAGGATTAAAAAAGACAGGAGTAAAAGTAAAGGAATTAGAAGAAAAAAGAAAAAGAGGAGGCGTTGAGATTGATGAATCCTATTATCCGGAGTGCTGAGAGAGCAGCATACATCCTGGGTGTATCTCCTCAAGCTTTCCGAGAACAAGCCAAACGTGGATTTAACAATTACAGCAAAGTAGTAAAAGGAAAAAACAAAAGAACCTGTGAGTTCTACCCTTACATTGCTGCTGAGTACTTAAGAGTACCTGTTCAGGCTTTTGAAAAAAGAGACATGGAATTTCAGGGGAGGCTAAAAAGTGATTAAAAATCTGTTACTAATTGCATCATTGACCGCCGTAACGGTGTTATCAGGCATCTTCGACATAAGCACAGTCAAGACGCTGGCAGCAGTCGTGATCGGAGCTACGGTGTTAAGTGGAGGATTGGTTTTGGCTCTAGAAGAAAAATAAGGAGGAAAAAATGAAGAAATTTGAATTAACAAGCGAGAGCATCGTAAATATTTTTGGAAAGAGATTATTTCGAATCAAAGCATTGATAGAATTCGGAAATGTGAAAGAAGGAGAGCTCGGCGGATTTATAGAAAAAGAAGAAAACCTGAGCCACGAAGGGAATGCCTGGGTCTGCGGGGATGCCTGGGTCTATGGGAATGCCAAGGTCTATGGGAATGCCTGGGTCTGCGGGAATGCCGAGGTCTTCGGGGATGCCAAGGTCTGCGGGAATGCCAAGGTCTTCGGGAATGCCTGGGTCTGCGGGGATGCCAAGGTCTGCGGGGATGCCTGGGTCTATGGGAATGCCGATGTCTATGGGAATGCCGAGGTCTATGGGAATGCCTGGGTCTGCGGGAATGCCAAGGTCTGCGGGGATGCCTGGGTCTATGGGAATGCCGATTATGCTACTGTAAAAGGATTCGGGACGGAATATCGGGCAACGACTTTTTTTAGATGCAAGGACGGAGTTGTAAGGGTAAGATGCGGATGTTTTTACGGCGATCTGGAAGAATTTCGAGTCCAGGTTAAAAATACGAGAAAAGGGAAGATTGCGGAAGAATACCTGATGATTGCTGACCTCATAGAAAAGCATTTTGATAAGTAAAAACCCCTATGCTCCGCCAAGCACAGGGGTAAAAAGAAAAGCTAATAGGTATATGCCTATTAACATAGTAGCATAAAAGCGGAGGGAAAACAATGAATATTCCAGAAGTAAAAACCGTAGAAATCACACAAGAAAAGTATGAAAAGTTGATCGAAAAATCAACTAGGTTGGACATGATCAAAAACCTTTTTAAAAAAAATGAGTATGTAGACTCTAAACTAATATTTGATCTATTAGGAGAGAAATATGAATCAGATAGAAATTGATGAGTATTACAGAAACCATGTAAGCCGACTAAGAAGAGAATTAGAAAATTACAGAATATATGAGGAGGAACATCATGAAATTATACGAAATCGACAAAGCTATTTTGGAATGCGTAGATCAGGAGACAGGAGAGATCATTGACACTGAAAAACTTTCAGATTTGCAGATGCAAAAAGATACAAAGGTAGAAAATATCGCGTTGTGGATCAAAGATCTTTTAGCAGAAGCAGATGCGATAAAAAATGAAAAGAATAAACTTGCAGAAAGGCAGAAAACAGCTGAGAACAAAGCGACAAGTTTAAAAAAATATCTCGAATATGTTTTATCTGGTGATAAATTCAAAACTCCTAAAGTGTCTATTTCTTATCGTAAATCTGAATCTGTTACGATTTTAAATGGATGCGAAATTCCGAAAAAATATTTAAAATACTCGGAACCGACAATTGACAAATTAAGTATCAAAAAAGCCATTAAGGACGGAGAAAAGGTTCCCGGAGTAGAATTGACCATTAATCAAAATATCCAAATAAAATAGGTGATAAAAATGAAAGAATTTAGAATGCTAAGAGCGGATGAAATCGAATGCAGGATATCGACGATTAATGCCAAGGGCCTTACATTATTGCTTTATAAAGATGCAAGATGCGACATGAATATTTTAGACGAGACAGTGGGACCTCTTAACTGGCAAAGATCACATAGTCGTGAAAATGCTAACTGCACAGTAAGTATCTGGGACGATAAAAAGGGAACATGGGTTTCGAAAGAAGATACTGGAAAAGAAAGTTATGCAGAAAAAGAAAAAGGACTTGCATCAGACAGTTTTAAACGTGCCTGTTTTAACTGGGGAATAGGAAGAGAATTATATACAGCTCCTTTCATCTGGATACCATCTGATAAATGCTCAATTAAAGATTCTGGGAAAAAAGATAAAAATGGAAATTCGATTAAAACTTGTTATGACAAATTTAGAGTTTTCCAGATCATATATGACGAGAATAAAAAAATATCTGCCTTAGCGATTAAAAACGATTCAACAGGAAAGACGGTATTCCTTTTTGACAATCGGAAGAAGGATTCGAAATGAAATTCACAGGCAAATTAAAAGAGCCGATCATAGACTTTAAAACACGCCGCGTAACAATCCTATTTGAGCCATACGAGGACTTTTTGCAAACCTATGATGAGTTGAAAGGATATGACAAATTAAGCCTTGAAATCAAGCCGTACAGAAGAAAAAGGAGTCTTAATGCAAATTCCTATTTTTGGTCGCTTGCGGAAAAACTATCCGATAAGATGCAAATCCCAAGATGGGAAATATATCTGAAATGTTTAAAAGAATACGGAACTTTCGAATATATTCCACTCCGTAAAAAGGACATTCGTCTTGCGGAAGCAGTATATCGGATAGTAATAGACAGAGGGGCGCAGGAAGTAACCGATAGCCATGGATTTAAAGAAGAGTTGCATGTCCTGCAATGTTGGAAAGGAAGCAGCAAATACAACTCAAAAGAGATGTCAAGGCTTATCAATGGAATACTTGAGGACTGCAGGGAAGCAAAAATACCGGAAGCGGATCTACTCACTCCGGATGAAAAGCTAGAGTTGAAAGAGAAATGGGGTGTTGAGGTTGGCTAAGAAATTATGGAGTGTATTTACCGATGATATGGATCACTGTTTTTTTACAGGTACACCATATTGCGAAAGACATCATATATTTGGTTCTGCAAATCGAAATTTATCCGAGAAATATGGATTTGTAATCCCACTTGCTCCTTATTTACATAATTTTTCTCCAAACAGTGTGCATGGAAATCCAAATCATGGATTGGATTTAGAGCTTAAAAAACTGGCTCAAAAATATTACGAAGAGCATGTGGGATCGAGAGAAGATTTTATCAAAGAGTTTGGCCAATCATGGATGGAAAGAGGTGATTGAATGGGGAAAATGAGCAGAGAAAAAGGCAAACGTGGAGAGCGTGAACTAGCAAGTAAACTGAGAGAGTTCGGTTACAATGCAAGACGTGGTCAGCAGTATTGTGGAGTAAACGGAGATGCAGATGTTGTAGGCTTACCTGGTATGCATATCGAGGTAAAAAGGACAGAAAGATTACAGCTTTATGATGCTCTCAATCAATCAAAACGAGACGCAAAATCATACGAGATTCCTTGTGTGATGTATCGAAAGAACAATAGTGAGTGGGTTACGATTCTTCCCCTTGATCGGTTTATGAAAATCTATGGTGGGTGGGAGGCTGGAAGATCATGAAAGAGAGTTTTGTGATCTACGTTAAATATCTAGGCAATATAAAAGCCTTGAGTATGGAACAAAGAGGAGTTCTATTCACTGCTCTGATGAAGTATGTATCCGGACAAACTCTTCCGGAAATGGATGGGATTACAGCAATGGCATTTTCCTTTATAAAATCACAGATAGACGAAGATTTAAGAAAATACGAAGAAAAATGTCAAAAGAGATCAGAAGCAGGAAAGTTAGGAGGTAGACCAAAAGAAGCAAAAAAAGCAAATGGTTTTGAAGAAAAGCAAATAAAAGCAAAAAAAGCAAATGGTTATTTTGCTTTTGAAAAAAACCCTGAATATGATAATGATTATGAATATGATAATGATTATGATATAAAAGAAAAAAATATAATAAAAAAAGAAAAAGCAAATGCTTATACGTGTGCTTTTGAGCAGCTTTGGAATGCATACCCGAGAAAAAAAGAAAAGGCTAAGGCTTATAAATGCTATAAGGCGCGATTAGCCGATGGATTTTCAGAGGACGAGCTGGAGACAGCAGTTAAAAGATATGCGGACGAGTGCAAAAGGAATCACACGGATGAGAGGTATATCAAGCTTGGTGCTACGTTTCTGGGGCCAAATACACCATTTTTGGACTACCTGGAAGGAGGTGTAACGGGTGACGCTGGAGGAGAAACTGGAGAGCTTACGTTGTCTGAAGAACTCAGACGGGAGGCAGCAAATTACACCGGAGATTTCAGGGGATTCGACGAGAGATATGACAGATAATTGCCCGATTTGTAATGGCCTTGGATGGGTACTGGACATCAATGACGAGGGGCAAATAGAGGCAAAAAGCTGCAAATGCCGGGAAGAAGAAATCATGAGGAGAAGAATATCCTTTGCTGAAATACCACCGGCATACGGTGATTCTTACTTGAGCAATTTTTCCCTGTCTGTATACAAGGATCCGGAAAGTAAAAGTATAGCCAAAGCAGCTTGTGACAAAGTGAAAAAATATCTTGAGTGGTTTGAAGGATGTAAACAAGAAGGGCTGGGCCTATATTTTTACTCAAAAACTAAGGGCAGCGGAAAGACGAGGATGGCAGCAAGCTTGGCGCATAAATTCCTCTACACGTACATCGTCAAATTTGCGACCAGTTCGCAGATTTTGAATGAGATCAAGAGGACATATGACAGAAACAATGATCAGATCGAAAGTGATTTGTTAGATGCCCTTGTGACGGCAGATGTTCTGTTCATCGATGATTTTGGCAGCGAAAAACCTAGTGGGTGGGTCAATGATAAGTTTTACCATATTGTCAACGAGAGATATGTCAATAAAAAGCTCACGTTTTTTACAAGTAATTCGTCAATTGAGGAGCTTGACTATGACGATAGGATCAAAAGCCGGGTGCAAGGCATGACCTATCAGATCCCGTTCCCCGAGGAATCCGTAAGACAGAACCAGGCAAGGGAAAGAAATAAAGCGTTGGGTGCTTCCAAAATTCCGTGAAACGGAAGTGCGGTTAAAATATATCACGATTCAGGGGGCAACTGCCCCCCGGGAAGGGGGTAAAGTGATTACATGAGCAGCAAGCTAAAGAGAAAATCCAAAGAGGCGAAATTCCGGGCACCGTATTCCAATATGGCTGCGCAACACTTCGGAAGAGAATTGGCAGCTACACGGCAGCAGCTTCAAGAGCTTGAGAAAAAAAGCTTCGGAGATGGATTTGAAGCAGGATTCAAAGACGCTCAGAATTGGTCGAATGCCTGTAATGGAATTTGCTTTATTTTGGCCTTGAATAGGCTTTACGGATTTGGCCACGACCGCCTGGACAAAGTATTTTCTGCTGCAAATCAATACATGAAAGATTACAATGCCGGGAAAGAGACCATGACGGAAATGTGCGAGAGAGCGGAAAAGGTATCTAAAATGCAAATGGATAATAGTTACAAAGAGCTGTTTAAAATATATGGGCCGTAAGGAGGTCGAAATGAAAATCATTATTGATGATCGATATTTTATCGAGACAGATAAGTACAACTACATACTGAGGGAAAAATACATATCGCAGAAAAAGAAGAGTTACGGAAAAGAGGTTGTGAATACAATTGGATATTACAACAATCTTGAATCTCTAGCAGAGCGGTACATGGAAGAGTATCAGAAAGCCGTAGGAGACCAGTCAACGGTAGATTTAGCTGGATACGTTAAATTGGTTAACGAGAGCAATAAAATGGCTGTATCGGCTTTATACGATATTTTAAAGGCATATGCGATTAAGGGGTGATAAATAATGATTGAGATCGAGTCGATGGAGACGATAGAAGAAAAAATTGAATATCTAGCGAAACATTACAGCAAAAAGAATCAGATTGAAAAATGCAAAGAAGAATTAAAAGAACTGCTTGTTGAATTGGATAACGCAATTGAGATTAATGGAGAGATTGTTTTGCCAGAAAACACATGGTCAGAAGTAGCGGATGTCAATATCATGACTGCCCAATTAATGATACAGAATCATCGAAAAGATACCGTTATCGAGCAGATGAGATATAAGCTCGACAGACAGATCGAAAGAATCCGATCTGAGAGGCGTGTGAGTGATTATCAAGAGATGATCCGTGAGAGGATACTCCGGACGTTTTTGGGAGGGAGAGGTTAGTATGAAGGAATTAGAGAAGATTATGGAAGAGATTAAGACCGAGAAAAAGAAACACTGGGACCCTGCAGACGAAAGCGACAAGATTATCGGATGGTGCTTTGACAAGTGTATGGACATTGTGCGCAAACACATGAATGACGGATGGATCCCGGTTGAGGAGAAAGTTCCGGACAGCGGTATTTATATTTTCTTGTCGTTTACAAATTTTACGTTGCCCATGATCGGAAGATATGAAAAAGATTCGGATGGCGGTGCTTTTTATATCGGAGATGAGGAGGAAACGTGTGTAAGTCAGGATTTATATGTTAACGCCTGGCGTCCTCTTCCGGATCCATACCGCCCAGAACAACCCGAAACATGTAAATACACCGGCGGTTCCTGTTGTTGGCCGATAGACCAGTGTGGGGAGTGTCCGAAGAACCCGGGAAAGGAAATATGAAATATATAGCATCATGGAGCGGAGGAAAAGACAGTACAGCGAGTATCATTCTGGCGCATGAACATAACGAACCCATCGACCTGATTATCTTCTCCGAGGTCATGTTTGACGAGAATATCAGCGGAGAACTGCCGGAGCATATCGACTTCATCAAAAATAAAGCGATTCCGGTGTTTGAGAGCTGGGGATATGAGGTGAAGGTACTTCATTCTGATAAGACTTATATGGATTGTTTTCATCACAGAACTGTAAGGGGAAAATCCAAAGGAATGAAGAAAGGCTTTGTGATGAGTGGACACTGTGATGTGCAGAGAGATTGCAAGCTGAAAGCGATTAAGCAGTTCTGGAGATCAGTTGATGCCGATTTTACTCAATATATCGGTATAGCGGTTGACGAACCTGTAAGAATGGAGCGCATTGTTAATTCTGAAAACAAGGTGTCTTTGCTCGAAAAATACGGTTACACAGAGAAAATGGCGTTTGACCTGTGCAAGAAATATGACTTACTGTCTCCGATTTACGGATTTACAAATCGCGGCGGCTGCTGGTTTTGCCCTAATATGCGATATACACAGCTAAAGCACTTACGGACACATCATCGTGACCTATGGGATAAACTTTTGGAACTCGAAAACGAGCCTGATTTAATCGGAAACATGTGGAATACACTTACCAAAACCAGAATCCATGACTGGGAAGAGAGGTTTTATTGGGAAGATAGACAGATGAATATTTTTGATTATTTGAAGGAGGACTGAATATGCAGGAATTAGAGAAAATTCTGGAAGAGATGAGACAAATCAAAGACGGGAACCGTAAAGAAAATTTATATGCAAAATATCCGCCGAATGGTAAAGATCAGGAAGTGCTTAATGCATATTCGCAGGGATATGAGGATGGAACAGATAACTTTTATAATGCCGTTGTGTATATCATCCGCAAGCACATGAATAACGGCTGGAATCCGGCAAATAAACCTCCAGAAACAGGAAGAAGATGTCTTGTAAAAATGAAACACCATGCTTGGATTTCTGACTATGATTCTAATTTTGTTTTGGAAAGCGAGAAGATATACCATGCGGAGTATGTAGAAATATGCGAAGCAATATACCAAGATAATGATAGATGGACATATTGTGATTTGCAAGATGGAGAATGTACTGCTTATACGAATCCAAAAGAGTATCCAGGAATGCCGATAGACGAGGTTCTGGAATGGCAATATATGCCGCATTTACAGCCAGAAACCTGCAAATATACCGGCGGTTCCTGTTGTTGGCCGATAGATCAGTGTGGGGAGTGTCCGAATAACCCGGAAAGGAGCGATAACCATGACGAATAGAGAAGCATATGAAAGAGATTGTGAAGAGTTAGAACAATACCGAGCAATCGGAACCGTGGAACAGGTGAAAAACCAGAAAGAAAACCTCAGTGTTGCATATCGGATTATAAATGATTATGAGTCTATCGGAACCGTGGAAGAGTGCCGGGAAGCGATGGAGAAGCAGAGACCGAAGAAACCGCACAGAAATTACAAGAAATTTAGTGGGTTATGGTGTAAATGCGGTTGGTATCTAGGACAAAAACAATGCTTAGATATTAAGTATTGCCCGAACTGCGGACAGGCTATTGATGAGAATTTGGAGGGAATGGAAGATGAGTGAGATTTGTGCAAAGGCACAGGAGAGCCTGGAACAATTGAGGAATAGAATGACAAAGATACATTATCAGTGCAGTAATTGCGGAAAGCGGTTTCAGACCAGTCCGATTGTGGGTGTACCGGAAGGCATGTACTTTGCTGGATGTCGGGCGGTAGGAGATGCATTTTTCTGTGAAGACTGTGTAAGAACATGGAAATCGCGCAACGGAGAGACGTTTGATATCCAAATGAAAAATCCGAAAGGAATGTTTACAAAGTGGTGGAACCGGATGGTAAAAGAGCAATGTAAAGGTGAGAGAATAATGCAATATAGGGTATTGCCAAATGGGGAATGTGTGGAGGAAACAGAAGAACTTCCAAAGCTATACCGTTCGGAAAGGAGCGATAAGGAGAGAAAATGAATATTATCATATTTGGAGCAGCTGGAATAATTATAGGCCAATTTCTTGGAAAAGTAATTTTTGAACTATATAATTTTATAAAAAATCGGAAGGAGAGATAACCATGACGGAGAATGAAGCGATTGAATTATTAAGAAGTATGCAAAATCCAAAGCAAGATTACGCTGATATAGTGTGCGCTCCAGCTTTTTGCACTGGTTTCAGGTTTGTATATCCAGAGCCGGAAGATTATGCAATAGAAGAAGCAATAAAAGCCCTCGAAGAAATCCAGCAGTACCGTGCAATCGGAACCGTGGAAGAGTGCCGGAAGGCGGTGGAGAAGCAGAAAAATAGAAAAAGTTGTAAGTATGGAGTATGGGTACGTGGCCAAGAGTTTTAAAAATAAAATGAGGATTTGTAGGGAAGGGAAGAATAATGGAAATGTATCATTGCGAAGAACGGATATATGTGCTTCCGGAAAATGCAATATGTAAAGCTGATGAATATAAAAGAAATCCATTAGATATTGATAATTGTCCTTTGGGGCATGAAATCTGTACAGGAGATTGCTATCAATATGAGGAGGGGAGGAAGCTGTCAACGAGAAACAAATACCTAAAAGATTATGGGATTTCTTATGAAGATGGAAGAAAAATAGTAGACTATTGCAGAAAAGCAAAAGGATACGATCAGCAGCTTATCCTTCAGGCGGCACAAGAAGTATACCCGGAGATAGCGCCGTATCTCTTCCTGAATCTGACAACCGGCCTGGGATATGACCGCATGGGAAACATCCCGATGCAGCGGAAGGATTTTCAGGGATACCGGCGGAAGACGATGGAGACGTATAACAGGTATATGATACTGAATGGGAAACGGATTGTGTGAAGGAGTGAAAGAATGATGTATTCAAACGATTGGAAAACGATAGAAAAAGACGGATTACCGCCAGTCGGAAGTTGTCTGATTGTAACAATTAAAAATCACGGTTACGGAGGTAGAAGAGAATTGCGCTATCCAGTGCATTATTTGGAAAAAAATTATGCTCCGGGATATGCGTTTTACATGAACGGTACAGATATTTTACTGCCGGAATACAGCGAGGTCGTGGCGTGGATGGATGTTCCTATGCCTTATGATGGGGAGTAGTTATTATGCGAGTAATTGAAGCATTGCGTTACATACAAGCTGAATGGATCATATTTTGCGATTTAGACCAGAAAGACCATACAAAAGTGTTCTCTAAGCGTATGAAGAAAAACAATATCCCGTGGGAAAAACTAAAAAGAATCGAATGGAAATGGGTATCAGTCATAGCTTTTAACAAAGAGGATGGAACATTAATAATTCGGTATTCTGCGAAACGACCAGTATATGAAAGAGGGTGCGATAAATGAAAATTACAATAGAAATTCCGGAGGAAGAAGCGATAGAGAAGATTAGAAAAGAAATATGCAATTCGCCGTATTGTAATGATAACTGTAAATATGACCCATGTGGATGTGCGTATGGAATGGCTATGGATTCCCTTGAAGAAATTCAGCAGCGCCGAGAAAAAGGAAAAAATGAATCAATGACAGAAGATGAAGCCATTGAATTAATTGAACACTTGTATATGTTTAATGAAAATGACCGCTGGATGAGTAACGGGCCGATGAAGATATTTACTGAATATCTCAAGGATTCTTTGAAGGAATTAAAACAGTATAGGGAAATTGATAAAAAGATGGCGGACGTTATACAGAACATAAGAGCGAAGCACCCGCATGGGAAAATCCAAGAGGAAATGAAAAGACGTTATATGCGTGAACAGGATGGTGAGAATCATTGACGGAGAGGCAAAAAGAAAGACAATCTATCATCAATACTCTGATTGGCCCGATGGAAAGCATAGGTGAAAGCCATGTGGACAGTAAGGTTATTGAGAATATGGACTTCGCCGAAGATGTCATTCTCTATCTGGTGGACACGCTGGCGAGAAATGCAGAATACAGAGGATATGAAAAAAGCAGGATAGATATTGCAGAAAGGTCACAGGTAACTTTGAAGTACATTAAAGAAATTATAGATGGAGTTTTGTAATGATATAATGTGAAATAACAATAAAATATGGGTACAACGACACCACCCCACATGCGGTAAAATATAATTAAGAATACCGTGTGTGGGGTGATTGCATGTACCGAAGTCAGAAGAATTATGAAAATCTGCAAAGAATGATATTTGACGGCGTGGGAGAATACGGAATACCTGAGATAGAACCTACAACATATAAAGAATGTGATTTTATCCCATTCAACTATGCGAAAGGTTGCAAGGATAAAAACGGAAAAGGAGTTCATTTCTTCATAGATGATTATCAATTTAACCGTCTGTGGAACGCGCCGGATAGGTATATTGATATGCTGTCAGGCTTTACCCACGTTATGAGCCCAGATTTCAGTACATACACAGATTTCCCGAAAGCGATACAGATATACAACCATTATCGTAAGCACTGGATAGGCACATATTTACAAATGCATGGTATTGATGTGATACCAACAATATCATGGAGCGATAAAGATTCATTTGAGTGGTGCTTTGACGGCGAGCCTATTGGTGGTGTGGTCGCAGTATCTTCTGTCGGCTGCATGAACAGCAGAAAACGGAAAGAACTATTCACGGACGGATATCGGGAGATGATGGACAGGTTGAAACCTACAACAATTATTTTCTATGGTAATGCGCCGGAAGAATGTGAGGGAAACATCGTAAATATCAAAGCATTTCAAGAAAAATATAGGGAGGTATAACAATGGGGGGGCGTGGAAGTTCTTCAGGAATGAGCGGAAACTCAGTTATTGATAGAAGCGCAAAAACCAGAACGATTGAAACTGTATACCGGGAAGCGAGGGGGTATTCCGGAAGTTATTATAAAGATACCATTCTGGAAGCGGTAGACAGAGGAAATGGAAGTCTGGAATTTGTATACGCTACACCTGAAAGCAGAGAGAAAACATCCAAAACAAATCGAACCCAATACGTTACATTTAAATTAAAAGCCGGAGCGGAAAATGGAGATGTGTTTGGTGTAAATTGGGATAATGTAAAAAGTGTTTCTGGACAAACGTACGATCTGAGATCAGAGATTAAAGATAGAGGTTTCCGGTGGGATGGTAAAAATAAAAGGTGGGTTAAAAAATGAATTTGAATATGGTCATGCGAAAACTGCAAAGAGCAATATTGCAGAAGGGACTTGTTATCAAGATAGGTTCCACACAGTTTTATAGCAAAGAGCAGAATCGCATGATTACCATACATATTATGTCAACGCCAATATTTACAAAAAATAAATATGGATTTTGGAAAACAAAAGACTATGAAATACTGCGGAGCGCATCGCAGATAGAGATTGTAAACTGTTTGAATGATATATGGCAGGCAGTGAAAGGATGGAAAACAGATGATATGTGAAAAATGTCGTAAAGGGCGCATGAAACCTGTGATAAAAGACAAATTCCATGATTTTACTAAAAAAACAATGTTTAGGTGCGATTTTTGCGGATACACAGAATATCATTATTGCTGCCCGATGAAGGACGGTGGGTAAATGAAACTCACACCGAAGCAGAAAGCATTTGCGGATGAATATATCAAGAACGGCGGGAATCTCTCAGACGCAGCCAGAAAAGCAGGATATTCCGAAGCGGTTATTAAAAATGCGAGAAAAAACATCTTGGAAAAGCGTGGAGTTTCAGCATATATAGCCGAACGGCAGGCAGAAATAGAAAAAATGGCTCAGAGGGACATTATGAGCCTGACAGAGATTCAGGAGCGCCGCTCTAAGTTGGCTAAAGGCGAACTGAAAGATGATTTTGGTTTTTCTCCTGATTTCTCAGATCAGCTTAAAGCCATGAATGATTTGGAAAAGGCTCTGAGCATCAAGGAAGAAAAAGAAGCTGAGAAAAAGGCGTTAGAGGACGCAAGGCAGCATGGCATATATCATATTGATCTTGATGTTGTGGCAGATGTTTTTCACCCTATGATTAGAGATATTCGCAACGGAAAGCATTCTGAATATGTTCTTCCCGGCGGTCGTGGTTCCACGAAATCATCTGGAATATCGCTTATTATCCCGGAACTGATTAAAAATAACCCATCAATGCACGCTCTTGTTCTCCGCAAGGTAGGGAATACAATCAAAGATTCTGTATATGCGCAGATGAAATGGGCTATATCAACGCTTGATCTGGAACAGGAATTTCAGTTCAAAAAATCGCCGTTTGAAATTATCTATAAGCCGACAGGACAGAAGATATATTTCCGTGGAGCTGACGATCCGCTAAAAATCAAGTCTATTAAGCCGGAGTTTGGATATATTGGCATTCTCTGGCTGGAAGAGCTTGACCAGTTCGCCGGGCCGGAGGAAGTGCGAAGCATACAGCAATCCGCTATCCGTGGCGGCGATAAGGCGTATAGATTTAAGTCATTCAATCCACCCAGAAGCAAAAATAACTGGGCGAATGAGTACACAGAAGAAGCAGAATATGAAAACGAAGCTGCCCTAGTGGTTAGAAGCACTTATAAGGATGTTCCGGAAGAATGGCTTGGAGAGGAATTTATCAATGAAGCCGAACACCTGAAAGAAGTTAATCCTGCTGCTTACGAGAACGAATACAAAGGCGTTGCGAACGGCAACGGTGGAAACGTATTTGATTATTTGGAATTGCGGGAGATTACGGACGAAGAAATATCCCACATGGATAAGATATACCAGGGCGTTGACTGGGGATGGTTTCCAGATCCGTATGCGTTTATCAGAGCATATTACGATCATGCGAGAGAGACAATATATCTGATAGACGAGCATTACGCAAACAAGGAGCCAAACACGGTGACGGCGGACTGGATCAAGGACAAAGGATACAATGATTACTGTATTATCTGTGATTCCGCTGAGAAGAAATCTGTGAATGATTATCGAGATTTAGGGGTATTTTCCCGGGCAGCAGTTAAGGGGCCGGGGTCCGTGGAATACGGAATGAAGTGGCTCCAGAAAAGAAAAATTGTTATTGACCGCAGGAGAACTCCAAACGCTTATGAAGAACTGACACGATATGAGTATGAAAGGGATAAGGACGGAAACATCATTTCCGGTTATCCTGACGCTGATAACCATATCATTGACGCTCTCAGATATGCTTTTGAGCCGGTATTTATGAGACGCGGAACACAGGCATAAGGCAGTTGAATAGGTGGATTGTATAGGAGGATATATGCAAGAGTTTAAAGTATATAAGATTTTGGGTAAAAGCGTAATAAAAAATAATAAGATAGGAGGACAACCTTTTATTGCTGTAACAGAAAGCGGATACTGCGTTTCTCAAACCGGAGTTGTAAATCAGGATTACATTGACATGTTTCAGAAAAAGAGTCTGGAAGATGCAGTAGATTGTTGGAACTCAAAAGCCATGAAAGATTATGGAATGTATTCAACTACATTAAAAGTTGGAGCAAACGGGAATACAGAGGTCTATGTACATGATTGCGAAAAACTTTCGGACTCTGGATATATCGTAAAACTCTGCTGCATTGGGATATTCTATTCATACAACGGCGGAGAAAATTGGGTTCAGTTAGGGTGATGTAAATGGGGCTGATAACATGGATAAAGGCGGTGTGGAATAAATTGTTTAGGCGAGAAATAGAGGAACGCTTTCAGGCGGATATACAGCTTTCTGACGCTATGGAGAGAGCAATCAATAAGTTTTACAGCATCACCGCCGGGAGACCACCTTGGGAGGATCTGGACGATGATATAGAGAGCATCAACTTCGCCGGGTACATTGATGATGTGACGGCGGGACTTGTTACGCTGGATTTGGGTATTGATATATCTGGTAGCGAGAGGGCGGACTACTTACAGCAGCATGCGGATTACGTGTTAAAAGTTATCCACGATAAGGTTTCTGAGGCTGTGGGTAACTGTGGGATCATGTTTAAACCTAACGGTCAGAATGTGGATTATATCGAACCGGGAAACTTTGCACCGACAGAAACAGACAGCAACGGGAATATCTTAGGCTGTGTATTTCAGACACAGATACAGCGTGGAGATTATACATATACACGGCTGGAATGGCACAGGTTTGAGGATACGACAGCGGAGGACGGAACACCGTCAAGGGTATACCGCATTACCAACTATGCATACAAAAAGCGCACAGGAAAATTTGGTAACACTGTTTCGACTTCTCCAGGCGACCAGATAGCACTGACAGAAGTTAAGGAATGGGCGGACATTCAACCGGATATTGCTATTCAGAATGTAGAAATGCCGCTATTTGCATATTTTAAAAACCCAGCTCCGAACCGAATTGACCGGACAAGCCCGCTAGGAGTTCCGGTGTGGCACAATGCCATGAAGGAGCTTAAGGATTTGGATATCGCATGGAGCAGAAAGGGCAGTGAGGTAGAGGACAGCAAACACATGACTTTTGTTGCACAGTCGGCTATACAGTACGCAGATCAGCACGGTGTTAAGCTGCCACGTTTTCTTCGTGGATTGGAGATGGGTGTAGAAGCAGATAGCACAATCCATGAGCATGTTTCTACTCTGCTGACGGATCAGCGTATTGCAGATATTAACTCTATCCTTTCTCTTGTTTCAACAAAGTGTGGATTTTCTCAGGGCTTCTTCCAGTTGGACGAAAAGACCGGAGTAATGACGGCCACACAGGTGGAGGCGGATGATCAGGAGACAATCCGGACGATTAAGAATATTCGAGATGCTTTGCAAGACGCAATCACTCAGCTTTTGTACGGCTGCAATGTCATGGCTGACTTGTATTCGGACACGCCGCCGGAACTTTGGGAGACGCTGAAAGAGTCACTCATATTTAACTTTGGAGATATTGTATATAACAGACAAGAAGATATGGCAAACTGGTGGAAATATCGCTTACAGGGAGATGTCCCAGCATATTTGTATTATGTTAAATTTGAGGGGATGGGTATTGATGAAGCAAAGGCAATGGTGGAAGAAGCAAAGTCAGAACAGATGCAACAGGAAACATTATTTAGCAGATTTGGGGAGGAATAGAGATG
>ERZ1090867.111-NODE-111-length-40663-cov-17.439544_pt1 | contig 40663 bp, 61 predicted proteins | sample MGYA00478476_ERZ1090867 | MGnify/ENA primary metagenome ERZ1090867 (study PRJEB33644, sample SAMEA5815742) | chicken gut metagenome | biome: Chicken; feature: Gastrointestinal Tract; material: Caecum | place: Ireland | collected 2019-01-01 | study: A study of the... | reverse complement strand
ATATTATATATACTCCTATTTATATATAAATAAAAATAGGAAAAAAGAGATATAAGAGTTTCCAAGATTTTCTCTCGTTTTCTCTCGTTTTTAAATTTTCCTTGTTCCTATTTTTGAGACAAAAATTGAGTTTTTCTTGTAAAAATAAGCCTAATTTTGAAAATGAAAATGGGCTGATTATCTGTTTTTTACAATAGACGCGTCCTATTTTTATCCTTTTTTAGTTTTTGGTTCTTAAAAATCCAACGGATTTTAAAATTTTTCCAATGAATTTTCGCAAATCTTAAAATTTGCCTTGTATTTTTAAGTAAAAACCTGAAAGAAGGTATAAAGTGAGCTACGGACATGCGATCTGTGCTAATTATATATTTTATAAAATACTATATAAGATGATTATGTGTTTAAACTATGAAAGCTGTACCTCACCTCCAGAAAATTTCGTAAAAGACTTGATTTTTCTGAAATTAAGGGTATAATGGGAAGTAGTAATGATTTATCCTGTAGCAGATTCGAAATTTAGGAGAAAGGAGGTTGAACTTTGCTGAATGAAATGGCAGGAAAGCAGATCCGCGTGACTGTGCCGAAACGAGAAGTGAAACGGGTGAGAAAAGTGATGAAAACCGGGCCAAAACTCACACCTACGCCGGTTTGGCTGATCGATTTTCGAGGCATCAGAAGCACGAATTGTGTGGAAAAAAGCAAGAAAAAGAGGAGATACTCCGGCCAAAAATCAGCATTCAACTCTCCTGAAAAACTACAACGAGAAATTGACGCTTATTTTGAATCTTGTTACGGGTTTATGTTTGATAAAAACGGCAATTTGAAGTACGACAAGAATGGGGAGCCTATACGCTACCAGAAAAAGCCATTTACGATCTCAGGGTTAGCTCTGAGCATTGGAATTTCAACACAAACGCTGAATCGATACTGCATCGGCACGTTTGACAACGACATAGACAGCGATCCAAATCTCGGGACTTACAGGAAAATTTTGGTAAGAGCAAAACAACGGATAGAGAGTTATGTTGAATCCCGGTTGTACGACCGAGACGGGACGAACGGGGCGAGATTCGTGTTAGATTCAAGCTTTGGGTGGACTACCCAGAAGGAGGCAGCAGAGATCCAGGAGAAGCAGTTCAACATGTGGTTACGAGAACAGGAGTTCGAGTTAAAACAGAAGCTGATGTCAATGGGAGCGGAAAGTGAGGCTCTGGAGATCAAGATTGTACGAAAAGGGGAAGAATAACTAAAACAAAAGTCGATTATTAACAGGACTTGAAATCTTACTAAAACAATATATTTTGTTGCAAAGCTAAAGAACCACACAATCAAGTCTTGTTGATCGCACGCCAAGGAGTAGACGAGCGGACTGATTAAAACTCTGCCAAGACTTGAAATTTGGAGGTATAATGAGCCAAGGGAAGCTCTTGGTGTAAGGAGGGTTCCCTTAAACATCGGGGTATAGCCAAGCGGTAAGGCAACGGACTTTGACTCCGTCATTCGCTGGTTCGAGTCCAGCTATCCCAGCCAGCCGGTTTACGGCAGCGTGTTGATTTACTCCTATTGGCGGGATCTATCCCGCTGATTATCACCCTGTGCGTAGGAGCAAAAGCAGGTTCGATTCCTGCCGGGGTGGTGCTTCCTATTTTTCTATAGAGGTTGATACCCTCAAAAAACTACTTCCTCTTTTCTGCGGGGGAGTCCTTATACTCCCCCATAAGAGAGGGAAAGGACGTAAAATGCAGATTATTGAGAAAGAAGTAAATCCGAGATTTGAAAATTTCATATTTGACTGGAATTACAAGCAATATCTGCTTTTCGGAGGGTATGGAAGCAGCAAAAGTTATCACATTGCATTAAAAATAATTTTAAAGTGCTTGCAGGAAAAACGGAAAGTACTTGTGATCCGTGAGGTTTACGAGACGATCCGTGAGTCTTGTTTCGACTTGTTTAAAGAGATTCTCGAGGAACTGGATCTGTTAGCTGAAGATGGGCGTAAAGCGAGCAGAAGACAGGTGATTGCAAAGACCTCACCGATGAGCCTCAATTTCCCTAACGGGTCAAAAGTGATCTTTAAAGGCATGGATAAACCGGAAAAATTGAAATCCATAAACGATGTGTCTATTGTTTGGATTGAAGAGGCAAGCGAAGTGAAGTACAGCGGATATAAGGAATTATTGGGCCGTGTTCGACACCCTTCCCTGTCTCTTCATTTCATTTTAAGCTGGAATCCTGTCGATGAGCAGAATTGGACATTCAAGCATTTTTTTATCAATAGAGAAGCACACAAAACGATCCTAAATCCGGAGATTTTATACAAGCGAAAGACAGTAGTCAAAAATGGAACTTATTACCATCACAGTTTACCTGATGATAACCTGTTCCTCCCTGCAAGCTACATTGCGCAGCTTGATGAACTGAGGGACTATGATCCAGATCTTTACCGGGTTGCACGACTTGGAAGATACGGAGCGAACGGCTTGAAGGTGCTTCCGCAATTAGTGCAAGTGGCCGCAGATATTGTAGATAAACAGGTGCAGCGGATCCCGGACAGCCTACGCTTTACCGGTATGGACTTTGGGTTTGAAACATCGTATAATGCGGTGATTCGATGCGCGGTTGATGAAGACAATTGGATCCTCTACGTATATCATGAGTTCTACAAAAACAGAATGACCGATGACCAGACAGCGAAAGAGATCGCATACATGAAGAATGAGCTGATCACCGCCGATTCGGAAGATCCGAAGGCGATTCGGTATTACAACCTTCAGGGGTTCAGAATGAGAGGTTGTCACAAATTCGCCGGGTCACGGCTATCAAATATCCGAAAAGTAAAACGATTTAAGCAGATTGTCGTGTCTACAGCCTGTCCGAACTGTTGGAATGAGCTGAAAGACCTGACATACAAAAAAGATCCGAAAACTGATGAAACTGCATACGATCAGTTTAACATAGATCCGCACACCTTCTCTGCTATTTGGTATGCTTTAGATACCTATGATATGGCAGACTTAAAGAGCAGAGAAAGACACAGTAGGAAAGGAGCAGAGGTAGCATGATTGAGTATCTCAATCTAAACGAAGGCACAAGCAGTTATACACTCGATCAGATACAATCATTTGCTATTGTACGATCGTTGATCAATGAGGAGCTTACGGGTATCTTTAATACAGAGACCCTAAGAGATATGAATAGTATCATTCATATGTATCAAGTGTACAACGAAGGTTCTTCATTTACAACAGACAGATCCTCGGAGGATTGGGTGCCGTCACAGTGGAGATCGAAACAGATCAAAGCACTGATTGACAAAGAGGCAAGATTTCTGTTCTCTACTCCTCCTGACCTAACAATTAAAGATAAAGAGGCTACAACATCGGACAATACCCGAGTTTCACCGAATCAAAATGTGCTAAACTCTGTGCTTAAACAAAATAAATTTAACAGCAAGCTGATCCGTGCTGCAAAGGATTGTTTGATTGGTAAACGGCTTGCTATTGCTGTAAATTTCAATGAAGAGTCAGGGATCACAGTCAGCTTCATACCGTCTCTTGAGTTTATCTACGAAACAGATCCAAATAATGTCGATGTAATCACAAAATTCATACAGTTTTACAGCATAGTGGTAAACGACAGTAAAGATCAGCAGCGCGTTTACAAAAAGAAGTGGTATATGCAAGATGGCAAGTGTAGGGTTGTAGAAGAACTGTATGATGGTAATGCAAATCTCATTGAAACAATCACGCCAGACCAGGAGACGCTATTTTCTTACATACCAGTTTCTGTGGTTATCAATAGCGGACTAACAGGTGATCCGTTTGGATCAAGTGATGTGGAATCTCTGGAGGGTACGGAATCCTACTTCTCAAAATTGGTCAACAAAGATATGGACTCTTTGCGTAAAGGCACAGATCAGATTACTTACGCAATAGATGCAGATCCGAGAACAACAAAAGGGCTTTCTCGTGCGCCGGGGGCTTTTTGGGACTTGGCGACTGACCCTGCTAAAGATGGTTCTTCCGTGCAGGTTGGTACACTGGATAACCCGATGAGCTACTCCTCTGCACTTGACTCTACACTCAGCCGATTGCGCTCAGACATGTATGATCAACTGGACATTCCAGATACGACAGGAGATGCTCTTCAAGGCGTGATTACCAGTGGTAAGACCATGCAGGCGATCTACTGGGGGTTAACGGTTCGATGCAACGAGAAGATGTTGGACTGGGTGCCTGCATTTGAAATGATGGTCGAAGCTATTTTTGAAGGCTGTCGTCTCTATCCGAATATCGCAAACATGTACACCGAAGAACCGATTGTAGATGGTTACGAGGTTCTCATTGATAACAGCTATCCGATTCTACAGGACGAAACGGAGGAAAAAAGCAGCGATATGTTGGAAGTATCTGCTGGGATCCGAAGCAGGAAGAGTTATATGAAGAAGTGGTTAGGCTTGACTGATACCGATGCCGAAGCAGAGCTTCAGCAAATCCAGCTTGAGAAATCTATGCTGGAGCAAGACAATTACGCTGTGGAAGCTCCTGCTGAAGATCCTGTCGAGGAAGAGATTGTTGAGGAGGTGTAAGCATGGCAATCACGCTTGTTACGTGCAATTGTTGCAAGAACCAGTTCTTTCCTTATCCAAGGGAAAGAAAAGACTCTTTTCGAGGAGATCCAGTCGATGTCTTGTACATCGAGTGCCCTTTTTGCAAAGAAAGGTACACGATTCTTGTTAAAGATGCAGAGATCAATCAACTGATTGATCAAAGAAAAAGACTCTTACAAGATCATTCTGACATGGAGTTTGAAGAGTTTAAAAAGAAGGGCAAAAGACTGAAAGCTGCAATTGATTCACTTTGTAAAGAGCTGATTCAAGACTATGAAGCGGTAAAGGGTAACCCTTATGGCGAATCTTAATCTCTACGACAGCGAAAACGATAAAGTCAAAATAACAAAAAACACAGAGAAAGCTGTTCTAAATCTATACAAACAGTTAGCGAAAAAAGCGCAGGAAAAAGCGAAAAACCTACCAAAAGATGCAGACGCACATGAGCAGTTAAAGAAGATGCGGCTTGAAGCCTACGTGAAACAGTTAAATGCGGAAATAGATGCGCTCAGTCAGAGCCTTAACTCAGAGATAAAAAACCAAGCAAAGGAAATATCTAAAGCTGTTGTAGAACAGGCTGTTGAACAGGCTAAAAGCTGGGGATTGGACCTTGAAGGAGCATACAGTTACATACCTGATGACATTGTAAAGACATTGTACGAGGGTAAACTGTACGAGAAAGGCTGGACACCTGCACAAAGCATCTGGAAAGACAGTAACAAGATCAAATCAGATATACAAAAAGTGGTTGCGGAGGGGTTGGCAGAGAATAAATCTACTTACGCTATAGCGAAGGATCTTGAAAAATATGTCAACCCAACTGCAAGAAAGGACTGGGACTGGAGCAAAGTCTATCCCGGTACAAAGAAAAAGATTGATTACAATGCACAAAGGCTTGCGCGGACGATGGTCCAGCACGCTTATCAGTTATCCTTACGGGAAACGATTCGATACAATCCATTTGTAACCGGGGTAGAGTGGCATAGCGTGTTTGCGCCAGGCAGAACATGTGCATTGTGTAAAGACAGAGACGGAACAGTCTACAAGAAAGGGCAGGAGCCTTTAGATCACCCGAACGGCTTATGCTATCTTGTTTCTGTCATACCTAATTCTATGGATCAGATTGCAGACAGGTTAGCTGCATGGAGTAATGGAGCTCCTGATCCGGCCATAGATAACTGGGTGGAACACGCTTTTCGATGATGTGCCCCTTTTTAAGGATCACATAAATAAACCACCGTAGGTTTTTACGGATATGACGTGAACCAAGCCACGAGAAAGTCTTGGAAAAGAAAGGAGTAGTAAAGTATGCTTTTTAAACGGTTTTACCCATTGATGAGTCCAGAAGGTGAAGGAGGTTTTTCAGGAGGTCAGTCTCCTCAATCTGAACAGAACTCTTCTCAAAATAATCCGAATGTAGAAGGACAAGGAAATCAAAAATCTTCAGAACCATCACAGAAGACATTTACGCAAGAAGACCTCAACCGGATTGCTGCGCAAGAAAAGCGACAAGGCGCGTCTTCTATCCTAAAAGCTTTGGGGTTTGAAAACGAAGCGGCCGCGAAAGATTTCGTCAAGAAGTATAGGCAGCAGGAAGAGGACAAAAAAGACGATCTGACCAAAGCACAGGAAAAGCTAAGTGCTGAAGTAGCAAGCAGGGAGTTAGCAGAGAAAAAGGCAGATCTGCTTGAAAAGCGTTTTAAAGTGATGGCTCAGGGTGTATCTGCGGACAAAGCGGAGGACATTGTGATATTAGCTAATGCAAAGGTTACAGAAGAAAAAGATTTTGATACAGCTTTAGAAGAGTTAAAGACTGCTTATCCGAGTATTTTTTCAGAAACTTCTCCGTCCTCTGGAACAGGTACAAGCGGGAATCCTCCGAGAGGTGGAAGACCGGAAAGCTCTTCTGGTTTGGGTAAAAAGTTAGCCGAACAAAGAAAAGCTTCTATGACTCAAAAGAATCCATATTTTTCAAATTAATTAAGGAGGTAACTTAAATGGCGGCAGGAAATAAAATTAAAACCGTTTCTGGAACTTCCGGTACACAGATTCTTTTCGCTACGCAGCCTTCAATGGCGGTAGGCGTAGTGATGGCACAGGCCGGAGCAACAGGAACCACACAGAAAATTCATAAAGCGGGTACTCCTGTAGCAGGAGATCTCACAGCAAGAACAACAGCTTTCACTGTAGCTGCGGATTCTGGAACTCCGTCGGCATCTAATGCAATCGGTGTATTGCTGCATGATGTCGATGTAACAGACGGAGACGAAAATGCAACCGTTCTGCTTTTCGGATATGTTGATCTGAACAAGTTGGAATCTGATGTAGTATCAAAAATCACAGCAACAGTAAAGACTGCACTTGATGGAAAAGTGACATTCTTGAAATAGTAAGGAGGTAAAAAGATGTCTACAATTTTTGATTTAGTAACCTCCCAAGAGATTTCCGCATACTGGGAGACATTAAACCAAGACAGAGCACCATATCTTGGAGAGACTCTGTTCCCTAACCAAAAGAAACTCGGACTCAACCTTTCTTGGCTGAAAGGTTCAAAAGGTCTGCCGATTGTTCTGAAGCTTTCCGCTTTTGATGCACAGGCAGTACCACGGCAGAGAATCGGATTTGAGAAAGTGAGTGCAGAAATGCCTTTCTTCAAGGAGTCTTTGTATATTGAGGAGGAATTAAGACAGGAACTGAATAAGGCTCTTGAAACAAACAATCCGGCCTACATTAATTCGATTGTTAATAGAATTTTTGATGATGAAGGTACTTTGATTGATGCTGCAGCTGTAGCAAGAGAGCGTATGAGAATGATGCTCCTGACTACGGGTTCAATCGTCATGACCTCTAATGGTCAGACCTATACTTACGACTACGGCATTAATGAAACGCACAAACCAACTGTGACCACTTCTTGGTCAACTGCTACAACAGATATCATCGAAGATATCCGTACTTGGCAGGATCTCATCGAAGATGAAACTGGTGTTCGTCCAACAAGAGCACTCGCTTCCAGAAAGACCTTCGGATATCTCTTGAAAAATGAGGGAATCCGTAATGCCGTTTGGGGCAATGACAATAACGCTCCGATCAATGAGACGAAAGCGAAGCAGTACCTTATGGACGAACTGGATCTTAGTGTAAATGTATACACGAAGCGGTACAAAGATGAGACCGGTGCTACGCAGAAGTATGTACCAGACGACACCTTCGTTCTGTTCCCTGAGGGTGCTCTCGGTAATACTTGGTTCGGTACCACGCCGGAAGAATCTGACCTCATGGCTTCCTCTGCAGTAGATAATGTGTCCATTGTAGATACGGGTGTTGCTGTCACCACCATGAGAAGAGCTGACCCGGTTAATGTAGAAACCAAGGTTACGCAAATTGCCCTGCCTTCGTTTGAAGCAGCAGACCAGATCATTATCGCTGATGTAATCGCATAAGATAAGGAGGGAGTACTATGCTGATTAGAAAAGATGGTACGACCTTGAATGTTACAAGAGGGGCGTATTTGTCCCTCTTTGCGAATCAAGGTTGGGAACCGACTAATGAGCCAACAGAGGGTACGAAAACCTCTAAAAATGATGATTTTATGGCTCCTAAGCCAAAAAGAAAAGCTCCAACACGTAAGAAAGTATCTTCAGATATTCCGTTTAGCAACATTGTTGAGGAAGAGCCTGAAGATGATGAAGACTACGACCTTGTCTTAGAGGACATGACAGTGAAAGAGCTGGTAGAATACGCAGATGAAAAAGGTGTAGATATCGAAGGATTATCGAAAAAAGCAGATTTAATCAAAGCGATCAAAAAAGAACTGGGTGAATAGCATGGAAATCAATGCAGATAACATCGGAAAACTGAAAAGAGCTTTGCGAGAGGACGTGATGCCGCTTCTTTCCGAAGACAATCTGAACGATCTTCTTGAATCTGCTGACACTTTAGACGAAGCTATTTACAACGGCGCGATCATGAAATCTGAAAATACAACGGTTCAAATCAGTGGTTGGTCTGCGGCGGATACTTCGGCTTACTTTCTAAGACTTGCTTCTTTGCATCGTCCAAATAACACAGGCGTACTGAAGGAGGAATAATCAAATGCGAATTTCTCCAATTGTTTTGCACAGACTGCTTCAGACGATCACATGGCAAGGTTCGGTTTACTCTTTTTACCGTCAAGGGGAAAATGAATACGGAGAAAAGTCGGAAGAGCCGGAGAAGATTGCAGATATTAACGGATTATACCATAATGGCGCAGCTTCACATTTAACATTTAATGTGTCTGACGCAGGTTATGTTTTAAACAAAACCTCTCCATACATTTTGATGTCCTGGGACAATGCCTTAAAGTTAAAATCTATGGACATTGTTACAATAAATGCTGTAACATACAAAGTTGAAGGGCGTAACAACATAGGACATTTAAACATTGTAGGAGAGGTGTCTCTGGAGGAGATATCATGAGCGGGTTTAGGTTTGATGCAAAAAGTCTTGAAAAAGGACTTGATGCTTTACAAAGCAAGTCTGAGCTCGCCATAAGAGCTTTCTGTGAAACAGGGGCACAAAAGATGGAATCCGAAGCTAAGATGAATGCCCGTTGGACAGACAGAACGGGAGCGGCAAGGCAAAGACTGAATGCTGGAGTAGAACGAAGAGCAACAAGCTACATGATCCGTTTAGCTCACGGAGTTGACTACGGGATTTTTCTTGAGCTTGCACATGAAAAGCGGTTTGCAATCATACCAGATACAATCCGTTATGTTGGTACATTTGAAATCCTTCCTTCGTTTGAACGACTGTTAGAGAGGTTGTAAAAATGCAAAATTCACGATGGAGTGATATATTTATGCATCTTAAAGGCTTAGGATATGATGTATACCCACCTGCCACAAAAGAAGGGGAGTGTAAAGAGCCTTACATTGTGGTTAAAGATGCAGGGCTTTCCAAGCTGGACTCGTTTTCTTCAAGTGTTGCTCTATTTGACATAATGGTGTATATGCCAAGAAATCGATACAGTGAGTTGGAGCCTTTTGCAAACAAACTAAAAGAAGATATGGACGGCTTATTCCCGATGATTCAACCGGCACATTTTGAAACATCTTCCTACTATGATGAATCGGTAAACGGGTGGATGCTGTCTATACAGTATGAAAATTATCGAAAAAATAAAAGACCGTAAAATAGAAAGGAGATTGAGGTATGGCTATCAAAAGAGGTACGGAGATTCCTACTATAGACGTTGTTCTGGTTACGATTAAACCAGAAGGCGGCGGAGATGAGATTGCTTTTGACACTGCTTCTCAAATTGAAGTTGAGCCGCAAATCGAGGAAGCAGATCCTGTTCAGTTGATCATTAAGGGCGTGCTTAAAGCGCAAAAACCTGCTACAGCTACATTGACAGGAAATCAGATCACCTTAACTGATAATGTATTTACTCCAGAGCTTGTACAGGTGCTTCAAGGCGGCACAATCTACTATTGGACTTCCGACGCAAAAACGGAAAAAGATACGACTCCGACAGAGTATGGCATTGCTGGATACGCACCTCCAACAGTCGGATCAACAGACAAAGGTAAACCGTTCACTTTAAACGCGTATACTGCACAGTATGATGCTTCGGGTCAGATCGTTCAATATGAAAAGATCTCGTATCCGAACTGCACCGGTACACCTGTCGGGTTAAATTCGGAAGATGACGCTTTCAGAGCACCAGAATACACGATCAATAGTGCAGCGAAAGAAGGAGAATCTCCTTACACGATTGATTACATGGACGAACTGCCAACAGTTAGCTAAAGAGGAAGAAATAGGAGAAAAATAGATGTCAGATATTGTAAAACAGTTAGAAGTCACGCCAATAACCAGTTTAAAAGAATATGCTCAGGGAGAAATCGTTGAATTTCCACCATTTTCAGAGGGTAAACCTTTTGTTGCAAGGCTCAAACGACCTTCAATGATGGTTTTAATGAAAACAGGAAAGATCCCAAACTCTTTACTTCTCACCGCAAATTCCTTATTTGCCGGAGACTCTTCGGCAGCAACGGTTGACGAAGACTTTTACAAGCAGGTACTGGAGGTCATAGAGGTTATCGCAGAGGCTTCTTTCATTGAGCCTTCTTGGAGTGACCTCAAGGAAGCAGGAGTAGAGCTGACCGATGAGCAGTATACCTTCCTTTTCAACTACACACAAAGAGGGGTAAAAGCTCTTGAACCCTTTCGTGGGTAGTCAAAGAGTCTTAGAAATCATCAACCTTTCTCGTTACTATGCTTGTAGACCAAGCGTGTTAATGGGATTAGAAGAGCCGTATGACGCATTTTGCTTCGATGAAGCCTGTGCGTTTATCGGTATGAAAATGGAGAATGATGAACAGCCGAAGTTTAAAGTTCGCTATTCATCGTTTAAAGAATTGTATAAGAATTACTCATAGGAGGTGAGGTTGTGAGTGTAAATGTAGGAAAAGCCGTTGGCTATCTGGAACTGGATACCAGTAAATTTACAAGTGGCTTTAAGTCCGCAATGTCGGATTTAAAGACCTTTGAGGATAGCACAGCAACAACAAGTGACAAATTGAGAGCAACCTCTTCTGCTATGACCTCTGTTGGAAGCTCTCTAACCAAGTATGTCACTGTCCCTTTAGCGGCTGCTGGTGCGGGGGCTTTAAAAATGTCCGCTGATTTTGGGCAAGCAATGGCTGAAACAAAGGCTGTATCTGGAGCTACGGCGAAAGAATTTGATGCATTGAAGCAAGAAGCTTTAGACCTTGGAGAATCTACGGCTTACTCCGCAACGGAAGTTGCGAATGCCATGACGGAAATGGCGAAAGCAGGTTGGGATTCTCAACAGATCATTGATGGTATGGGTGGTGTGCTTGATGCTGCAGCTTCTTCCGGTGAGAATCTTGCTACAGTTTCAACGATTGTTGCCGATGCTATAACCGGTTTTGGGTTAGCTGCCTCAGACAGTACAAAGGTTGCTGATTTGCTTGCACAGGCAGCAAATTCCGGCACAATCGATATCAATGATCTGGGCGAATCTTTTAAGTATGTGGCTCCAGTTGCCAAAGCAATGGGATATAACATTGAAGATGTGACAACGGCTCTTTCTGCAATGTCTCAAGCAGGCATTAAAGGTTCTCAAGCAGGTACTTCTCTTAGAACGGTTTTCACCAATATGGCAAATCCGACGGAAAATATGCAAATTGCTATGGATAAACTTGGAGTAAGCCTATACGATTCTTCTGGAAATATGTACTCGATGAAAGAGATCATCGATCAATTAAGAGATGGGTTTAACAATTTGGACGTTGCACAAGGGCAGTCAAAAGATGCTATGCAAGCACAGCTTGCCGCTATGCTTGCGGGTAAAGAAGGAATGTCCGGTCTGCTGTCTATTGTAACGATGTCGCAAGAAGAGTATGACAAGTTGAGTGAATCTATGTACAATAGTGCAGGAGTAGCCAATGAAACGGCAACGGTTATGCAAGACAACCTCAACAGTACCATGGAACAGTTTGGCGGTGCAATAGAGACCCTTGCAATAAAAATTGGTGATATTCTAACTCCGACCGTTCAGAGCATTGCGCAAGGTTTAACGAACGTGGTTCAGTCTATATCGAATTTAAGCCCTGCGGCTCTGCAGATTGTTACAATTATCGGTGTAGTTTTAGCCGCTCTTGGACCATTGTTGCTGATTGGTGGAAAGCTTTTGACCGGGTTTTTAACTTTGAAAACACTCTTAGCTACTACAGGAACATCACTTTTATCTCTAACTGGACCTTTAGCAATCGTCATAGCAGCGGTTGCGGCTTTTGCTTTGGCTTGGACAACGAATTTTGCCGGGATAAGGGCTACTGTTTCAACTGTGATGACAGAGATCTCACAGATCATCACAACCATTTTGACGGCTATAAAAACAGCTTGGGATAACGATTTTTTGCTGATTCGAAGCACTGTTTCTTACTACTTTGAACAGATCAAAACGATTATTCAAGGTGCTCTCGGGGTTATTGAAGGCATTGTACAGGTCTTCTCCGGCGTGATTCAAGGCGATTGGTCGAAGGTTTGGGACGGAGTAAAAAAGATTGCTTCTTCAATTTGGGACATGATTGTAAAACTGGTTAAGAATTGGCTAAACAACATCGTTGACTCAGTGATCAAGATCGCAGCGAATTTGTATGTCGCTGCAAAAAACGCCTTCCAAAAAGTTAAGGACGGATTTTTAGAGAAGTGGGAAGCGATCAAGGAATGGTTTGCGCTTGCCAAAAAAGACCCTGTTAAGGCAATCAAGAGCCTCTTCAAATCTATGCTTCAAGCTGGTAAGGATTTGATAAACAATCTTTGGAAGGGCTTGAAAAGTGCTTGGAAAACTGTTAAAGGTTGGTTTGAGAGCATAGGAGACTGGATCAAGAGCAAGATTCAAGGTTGGAAAGATGCTGTAGCAGATGCAGAAGCAAATGCAAAAGCAGCTGATTCTGGATCAAGAAATGCTTCGAACAATTCTGGAAAGAAAGCAAAAGGCTATGCAAAAGGTTTGTCCTATGTACCATATGATGGATTTCCTGCGATTCTGCATAAGGGTGAACGAGTCTTGACGGCAAATGAAGCATCAGCGTATAATAAAGGTGCAACAGGTGGTGGAGGGACGTATGAGTTTAACTTCTACAATCCTCAAGAGCTTAGCCCAGCAGAACAAGCTCGCCAGTTCAAGAAGACCATGAATCAGTTATTGTTTAATATGTAAAGGAGGTAAAGCTATGGATATAAGACCACCTACATTTAGATCGATCAGACTGGTTAGTGATACGGGCTACTCGGTAACAATAGCTGAAAATGCAAATGATTACTGTTTAGATGAAAACGGATTGGATTGGGGAACTGTAGGAAGTACGCAAAATTCGACGCAATACATCGATCTGATCGGTAAACATGTAGATTCCATCGTTTTGTCTCCAAGAGACATAACCCTCATAGGGTGGATAATCGGTGAATCCGAAGCAATGATTCAAAAAAGAAAGATTACTTTAAACAGAGTAGTAAATCCAATGTACAATGTGCGCTTAGAGTATAAAGACTATGTTTTGAATTTTTATCCTGATTCTTCAATTCAATACAGCAAGACTTATGAAGAAAATAATGAGTATATGTGTAAGTTTCAAATTCAAGGCACAGCTCCAATGCCTTTGTTTAAACTGAAAGATTATGATATCTACAGACAAACAACAGAGGTAAGAAGCTCCTTTCATTTTCCTCTTGCTATTCCAAAGGATAGAGGTGTTGTTTTTGGATATCTGCCTTTTGATTCGATACGGAATATGCCAAATACTGGAGACGTAGAGTCTGGGTTTATTTTATATTTTTCAGCTACTGGAGGGCAAGTAGTCAATCCAAAAATAACTAAATTGGCTACAAATGAGATTATACAGCTTAACTACACTCTGGAAGATGGGGATAGTGCAGAAATCTGTACTGAGCTTGGGGAACAATATGTAACCATACATACAGATTCAGGAAGAGATCTTAATGGGATTAAATATCTCTCAAATGATTCTGTTATTGATATGAAACTTAACGTAGGGATCAATACTTTTGAGCCTGCTTCTGAAGAAGGAGAAGCTTATCTGGAAGCTTCTATGAGGTTTTCTCCGAGATTTTTGGAGGTTGAAGGACGATGAGACTAAACATTTTAGACCCTAACACATTTGAGCTTTTAAATGTACTAACTCTGTATGAGTCTGTGCAATGGTCTCCGACTTTCAATACAGATAGTGGCTCTTTTGAGATCGATTGCAGCATAAACTATTTTGATTTTTTTCAGGAAGAATTATTGATTGAAAATACAGAAGATTCAGAGCATATAGGTGTAATAAAGCAAATAACGACTACAAGAACATATACAAAAGACTCTTTAAAAGTAAAAGGTGTGTTTTTAGAAAAAGACATTCTTGATCGAAGAATCATAAATGGAATTTACACTTATAACGACATAAGCCCAACAGTAGCTCTTTACAATCTCATCTCCTTGAATTTATATAATCCTGTAGACGAATCAAGAAAAATCAACGGTCTTGGAAAAATTGTTTTTCCTGATGATTCAGAGATTGCAGACTTGTCTAACATAAACTTCTCGTGCACATATTCAAGTTTATCTGAGGAGGTTTTCGGAATTCTTCAAGATAAAAACTTAGGAATAAAAGTGAAGTTTAACGAAGCAAAAACAGCTCTTGATATTGTCTTTTATACTGGAACAGATAGAACAGAAGGATCTGATGATCCTCTCATTTTCAGCAGAGATAGAGGTACAGCTTTAAGCGTTGAATACTCGAAAGATTCTTCTGAAAATGTCACCAATTTGTATGCAATTGGTGAAGATAACACGATCGTAAATGTTGAAAAAACAGTCAATGGAGAAAAAGAACCAAAAGTAGAAAGCTCTATAGACATAAGCTCTGAAATACCTTGGCCGACTTATAGCGTGGAAAAACCAGAAGAAGATGGAGGGCAATACTTCCGGTACAAAAAAGCGACACCTGAAGGGTATGTAACGAATCAAGATATCTGGGAACAATGGAATGTCGAAAGGATAGAAACAGAAACAACCTATACAAGGCAAGTGCCTGTTACTCCAGAAGACACAACAATCATAGACGGAGATGCTTTAGAAGAAACAAATCCAAACATGAATTCTAACTATATAATCGACACCTCTGTTGGTGTTGTTGTAGGCGGGGTAGTATCCTCTTCAATTCTTTCTTCTTTGAAGAATAAGACTTCTTCCAAAGCTTCAAAAGTAATGTCTCAGTCAGAAGGTGAAACTGAAAGTAAAAAAACCTTGCTTGGCTATGTGGTAAATTTAGACTTAAATGCAGTTAAACCGACAAACAATCTGTTCTTAAATAAAGCAGTTTCAGAAGCTTCTTCTGTGCCTGTTTTGAAAGCATCTAACAGTAAAGCAACAAATTCAAGAAAAGATGCTTTAAATAAAGTGCCTATAGATATAGATGAGTCGGTTATTTCTGAGGATAAGCTGATTCTTGGATCAGATACAGTCCATAAGATCGAGCAGGTAGAAGACTCCACTACCGGAGAGGTCGCTACGCAAGCAACGGAGATGAAAACAGAAACGTATACAGTTACAACAGTTACATATGAGGATAGGGATTTCAACAAGTATGTCTATGTAAATCCTGGTGATCCTCCTTCTAAAGCAACAAAAATCATAGAAGGGTCTGTAGCTTCAGGAAATGTCATGTTTTACGAAAATTTTGAAGATGTTCGATATGATGTTTCTATATACAAAGAACAACTGTTGAAAAAAGCTTCGGATTACTTAAATACTTTTGTTTTAAGCGAGACTGTAGATGTTGAAATCTACACCCTTGCAAATCAAAAGTATAAAGAAGATTACTCTCTTGGAGACATTGTAACCTGTAAAGACAAAGAAGTCGGATTTGCTGTAGATAACAGAATCACCTCTGTTACAGAAACTTGGGATAGCAAAGGACATTCCGTGACTTTGACACTCGGAGACAATGTTCCAAGTCTTACGAATCGAATAAAACTTATTAGCAAAGGAGGGAACTAAAATGTCTGAGACTGTGCTTATGAATGGTATGGTGTTTGACTCGCGTGAAATCATTGACGATGAAGGAAATGTGTCTTACGACCATGTGTATTACTCACAAGATTTTGCAGATTGGCTGAAAACCTACTTTAAGAACGGGATCTTAGTACCTGGAGGAGCGGTTATTTCAACTCAATTTAAAGTAGAGCAAACAGACACAAATCAGATAACTGTAAGCCCGGGAAACATTGTTGTAAATGGAAGAACAGGTTATCTGACGGAAGCAAGTGTACAAAATCTTACTCCTGTTTCTGTAGAAGGAAACTATAGAAAAGATAGGGTGATTGTTGAATTAAACACAAATGAGGAGATCAACTCTTTTCGTCTTTTTATTAAATCCTCAGCAGAAAGCGCAGAGCCGGAAGACCCTGAGATTGAACGCGATGAATATGATAAAATCTATCAAATGAGCGTTGCTTCGATTACATTGGGATATGATGGAATAACCTCTATAAAAGATGAACGCAGCAATGATTTAACTTGCGGTATATCTCAAGTTCTTATAGGCGTACGGCTTCCTGAGCCTGTCACCGGAGACAGTGCGGACAACATAAGCTATGATGATGAATTGACCTCGTTAGGAGCTCAGACTGTACAGCAAGCAATTGAAGCTCTTTCTGTTAAAGTTGACGCTGCGGGAAATATAACGGCTTTAGATGTTGAAAATTTACAAGTCCCTTCTACATTATGGCAATCTGTATCTGATTATACATACTCAAAATTTAAAGCTACTGTTACGGGAATAACAGGAGTGACTGAGGATATGACAGCAGATGTTATCTTGTCTGTAAATGATTCAGACTCTGGAGATCTAAGCGGGTATTGTGAGACAGGGATAGAATCTCTTACGCTTTTTGCTAAATCAAAACCTACAGCGAACATTACAATTCCTTTAGTCAGGTTTATGAAAGTAGGGTGATAAAATGGGAGTAGGTAAAACAAATTCAAGCAGTGGAATGAGGGTAAATGGTGTCGAAAACACATACACTGTTTACACAGGAAACACAATCTCTCCGGGAGACTTTGTGCAAAAAATAGCTGTACCGATACAATATCAAGAAAATGTTTATGAGAACAATGTTCCAAGAAGTTATGCGAAAGCGCAGAGAGTGACAGACGATCTTATTCTTACAGCAGAAAAAGCAATTGTAAATGGTCATGCAGAGGCAACAGTAAGGCTACTTAAACTACAAGGATCACAGGTAGCCTCTCTCACCTCTTATTCTATATCTATTGCAGATTCGTATAAAGATAATTCAAGAATCATAGGTTTTGCTAAACTAAATGGAGCAGAAAATGCTTTTCTTCTTGTTATTCAAACAGGGACAATGCTTGTTGGTAAAGTGGTTAGAGTTAATACTTCAGCTAATCTGATTGAAGTGTTAGGCTCTAACCCGAATATTTGTTCATTTAGCGAATACAATTCAAGAGTCTTGATTTACCCTATAGGCACGAGATCGGTTCTCATTCACATAGAAGAAAGCGATGGATCTACTGAAGCTTATCCCCCTACCTATGCACAAGCTGTGACTGTATCAGAAGATTTAAACACCATAACAAGCGGTACAAAGGTTAGTGTTGGTAAAAACACTTGGTTTGAAAGCTGTCCTTTTGCTTCAAATAAGGTTTTGCTTCTTAATTATGGGTCTTGTAAGGAGCTAACAGTAAACGGAACAACTGTTTCCGTTGCGGATAAGTCCTCTCCAACGGGGACAATTTATATACATACTGCTAAAAATAGGTTTCGTATTGTCTACATACCGTCTAAGTCGTCTGGGGGAATGCACTATTTTGTACAATTCGGTATTGAAAATGCTAATACTGTTGTCGCTCATATCCTCTCATACAATGGAAATAAAGTGACCGGTGGGACAAATTATACAATAGGGTCAGTGGGATTGACAGCAGACTCCTCTGTCGGAGGGTATGTCCATCCTTATTCTGCTTGTGTAAACAGCAAAGATGAGGTTTACGCCTTTGTTACAACAGACGCGGATAATAAAACATACACAGTCTATAAAGTTTTACTTGAATCAATTTCAAGTCTTGCAATTTCTGAACAAAATAGCGTGACTCATTCTAATGTGTCTGGCGGACACATATTTTCTGAATGTGTGAACGATGCTACATCTATCGGTTTGCCGACTTCGGAAAACTATGCAAATAATGGAACTTCGGGTACACAAGATGCATTCGTTGTCCCATTAGCATACAATGTGATGGCATATCAAGATAAAATCGATGGAGTTTCAAAAACATATGGAGAACAAGGTCAGGCTGTTGTTATTTATGAGCCTGAAAGCTGATAAAGGAGGTAAATAAAATGTATATCGCTGTAGCTAAAGAGGATAATGTTGTGTTTGACTATGGTACTGAAGTAACCTACTTAGAAAATGGTTATCCTGTTTTAAATGGGTCTGGAGAACCAATTGCATACCCTACCACGCTTTTTGATCTGTTTGAAGTAGAATCTTTGCCGGAAGGGTACTATAGAACAAAGTACTGTTATACAGTAGAAAGTCAGTTTCAACTTAACCCTGTATGGAACGAGCCTACTAATGTGTACGGTATACCAGATTCAATTTTTAATCAAATCTTAGAAGATTACAGAACAACACTTTGCAAGGAGGTACGCACATATGGCTATAACGCATAGTGAAATCGTTAGCATGATGAAGCTGAGCAGATCTATAGAGACAGATGACTTTGCCTTACAGACAATAGACGTGTTTCCTTTTTGGGAAAGCATGATCGGTGTAGAAATAACGCAAGAGGATATACAAAAAGGGTATGACCGTTATCAATACAACGGCGAATTATACGCTGTAATTCAACCCCATACTCCACAAAAAGGATGGGAACCAGACAAAGTACCTGCCCTGTGGAAAAAGGTCTCTCTGGAAGAATGGCCAGAATTTAAACAACCAACTGGTGCACACGATGCTTATAATATTGGCGATAAAATAACATTCAATGGTAAAAAATATATTTCATTAATTAATGGGAATGCTTGGTCACCAGAGGCATATCCTGCAGGATGGAAATTAGTTGAAGAATCTACAGAATCAGAAGATGAAACTGAGGAAACACCTATAGACGAATATCCAGAATGGGTACAGCCTACAGGAGCACACGATGCCTACAACATAGGCGATCATGTTACCTACCAAGGAGAGCATTATATCTCAAATATTAACGGAAACACGACTGTACCGGGATCAGATGATCGTTGGTGGACAAAAGTTCAAAATTAAACTTTACTTTCATTGTAAAAAGGACTACAATAGAAGAAGGAGGTAAAATCTATGGTAACCGTTAAAAACAGACAAAAGTATCTGAAAACTCTCGGTTTTTACAACGGAGAAATCGATGGGAAAGAAGGAACGAAAACCAAAGCAGCATACAAAGCTCTTCAGAAAAAGTATTTCACCAGATCTTCAGACATAGACGGAGTTTATGGCACGAACACGAACAAACTGTTGCTTAATGCGATCCGTGTTCACAATAGAACGGAAAACTTTAAACTGGAAGAGTTCCGTTGCAATTGTGGAGCAAAGTATTGTACCGGATACCCGAACTACTTACAGATCACGCTTTTGGAAAATCTTCAAAAACTGAGGGATAAGTATAAAAAGCCGATCACGATCACTTCGGGTTTACGGTGCAAAAAGTACAACGCTTCCCTGTCCGGATCTATTTCAACAAGCAGACATATGACCGGAGAAGCTTTGGACTTGTACATACCTGGAAAGAGTGATACTACTGCTGGTAGAAAAGAGATCATCAAAGTTTGGATGCAGTACCCGAAAGCAAACTACGCCTACCAAGGTACGGCTGGAATGGGTAATGCGACCCATGTAGATATCGATGAAAAATAAGGAGGTAGATTTATGAAGTTAACAAAATCAAATGCGAAAACTTGGTGGTATGCTGCATTGATCCGAGCTATTCGCTCAATGGCTCAGTCAGCTGTGGCGGCAATTGGTGCAACAGCACTGATCACAGAGGTAGACTGGGTTGTGGTTGGATCTACAGCAGCAATGACTGGAGTTCTCTCTATCTTAAACAGCATTGCAACAGGTTTACCTGAAGTGCCTGAGACTTCTAACGAGTAGGAGGATTAAATGTTGAGTCCATCGGAAACAGTTACTTTTGTCATCGGCATAATTATGTGCGCTATAGGTATTGCCTCATTTGTTGTGGGTATGACAAGTAGAGCGAAAACAGACGGTGCTCTCTCTAACAAAGTTGACAATGCTTTAAAAGGGATAGAGGAGATAAAAGCAACGATCTCCGAGCAAAGAGTCTGGAGAGAAGACATCGGATTAAAACTTGAGGGCCATACGCAACAGCTCTCCACCTTGTTCAGAAGAGTAAGTGTGCTTGAAGAGGAATCAAGATATAAACGACACTTTGAACAGGACGAAGCTTATAAAATGGATTAATATAAGAAAGGGCCACTATGAAAAGTGACGATAAGTTAAATGAAGGTTTTAAGACCTTTGAAGAGGATAACATAGTCAATCAAAGCTTAGCTTTAGTTGATATCGTAAAAGATTTGTTAGCTACAACGAAAAAGCATCTCAATAGAGTTTATGCAGTTTTAATCATAAGTATCCTATCAAACTTAGTTATTATTGGTGCTTTTCTATGGTATGAGTCACAATGGACATATGAAACAACAGAAACTACAACGACTCAAACAGTAGATGGTGAGAATTCACAGATCAACAATGTAGACGGCAATCAATATAACGACAAAGCTACGCACAACGAATAGGAGGTGCTTATATGGGCGCAAAACAAGTGATTGTAACAAGGACAACTGTTAGAAAGAAAGCTTCCTCCTCAAAGAAAGGAACAAGAAAAGGGCAGAAACGCTGTCCAAACTGCGGAAAGTTTATGAAATGAGCGATCATGTAGAAACAAAGAAAAAGATCAAAAGCATCTACAGCGTTAAAACCTTCGAAGAATTGTTACAAAGCTGCACATTGAGTGATGAGGATAAAGCCATTATGCGCTTGATCTATTTAAAAGGAAAACCTTTAAGTGTTATTGCCGATGAGTTAGGCTTTTCAGAAAGTACAATCAAGCGTAAGCACAGAATCATATTATCAAAGCTGAGTAAACTTATATAATACTTTTATAAACTAAAGACAGACTATCAGAGATACTTCTGATAGTCTGTTTTCATTTATACTATAAGTATAAATGAAAAGAAAGAAGGCCTATTATGCGGGTAAACACGCTAATTAACGAGATTATGTGGGAGTACAACCTCAGCAGAAAAAGATCCAAAGCTCTTGTGAACAAATATCGAAAACAAGGAGCTTACGATGATCTTTGTACGATCGTAAAGTATAAACGATGCAGTCCAAAATTTTAACTTAGGAGGTACATATGAACCCTATGTATACAGGGTATCCAAATTATGGCATGGGATACAACCCCATGATAGCACAACAACAGCAAAGGCTTAATGAATTGGAACAGCAGTACCCTCAGTTTGCGCAAAATCCGATTTCTAACCCATCTATGCAGCAATCTAATTTCAACTCTATACCGAATCCGAAGAATTTTGTCAAATGCAGAGCAGTAACTTCTATCGATGAAGCGAAGGCCAGTATGATTGATTTAGACGGGTCTATCCACGTTTTTACTGACTTAGGAAACAAAAAGATTTACACAAAGCAAATCAATCTTGATGGCACAGCTACGCTCAACACTTATGTGCTGCAAGAAAACCCAGAACCTATACCCACATCTGCACCTGCACCCATAGAAAGACAAGAAGATCTTTCTGGTTATGTAAAACAGGACGAACTGGAGGCCGTTTGCCGATCATTTACACAGCAGATCAGCGGTTTAGAGGCGAAAATCCGTGAATACGAAGACTTGCTTAACCATATAGAAGAGCCTGCACCTAAAACAAGAACAACCCCTTCAACCTCAAGAGAAACAAAGACGGGAGGAACAAGAAAATGAATCCGATGAATATGTTTGGAGGCATGAACCCTCTTGGGTTTATACAAGCTATGAAAAAAGGCGGAAATCCAATGGACTTAATGCAATCTATGTTCGGCAATAGTCCGCAATATCAACGGGTTATGCAAATGGTGAAAGGAAAATCCCCTGCAGAGATTCGTCAGGTTGCTATGAATTTATGTGAGCAGAGAGGGCTTGATTTTAACGATGCTGTGAACAAAATGAAAGAAATGGGTCTAAACATGCCTGATGAATATAACACGCCGGAAAACGAAAAATAAAGGCTTTTAACCGCATATGAGGTTTAAGCATAAATTTATAAAGAAAGGAAAGGTACTACTTATGATGATGGAAAACTGTGGAATCACGCCAGTTTACAATGTTGACGGAAACAATAACAACGGTGCTTGGGGTGACGGTGGCTGGACTTGGATCATCTTCCTCTTCTTCCTTATGGCTTGGGGTGGAGGCTGGAACAATGGCTGGGGAGGTGCCGGAGTAGGCGCTAACTCACCAGGCTTTCAGGGCTATGCAACCAGAGCAGATATCAACGAAGGCTTCCTGTTCAACAACATACAGAACGGGGTACAGGCAATCCAGACAGAGCTTTGCAATGGGTTTGCAACGGTAAATTCCAACATTTCTAACGGTTTTGCAAACACAAATCTTGGAATGTGTCAGGGATTTAACGGTGTACAACAGCAGATGGCTCAGCTTGGATATAATCTGCAAGACTGCTGCTGCCAGACGCAAAGAGCAATTGACGGCGTAAATTATAACAATGCAAAAAATACTTCTGACATCATTCAGGCCGGCAATGCAAACACCCAAAGAATCCTTGACATGATCACATCGGATAAAGTTGACAACCTCAGAACAGAGCTTCAGTCTGCTCAATTAGCTCTTCAGAACAATGCTCAGACGCAGACGTTGATCAACCAGCTGAGACCTTGCCCAATTCCGGCTTATCTGTCTTGCAGCCCGTACGCTTCGTATTATCCGACCAGCTTTGCTAACGGTTGTGGCTGTGGAAACGGTTGCTGCTAACTGCTAAAATAAACAGCATAACTCGCCTATATGGCTGATTTGATGGGAGCAGGGATCGGCCTGCTCCTGTCTATTTATGGAGGTAAAATTATGGCTTGCAGAAACACTTGCAAATTATGTAAAAAACTGATCATCAGTACAGCTGTAAACTTTGACGCAACAGACAATGCTTTGCTGATTAATCTTCCAGCAGGAACATACAGCGATAACTGCAAATACTGTATTGTCGTTGCACAGTCTATCCCTACAACGACAACGATCAACTCTCTTGTTTTCATAACGATCGGAACCGGTACACAAAGATACCCTCTTGTAAAGCGCAACTGTGCACAGGTTACCGCTTGCGGTATTAGAACAAGAACGAAGTATTCGACTTGTGTCGATACAAACACAGTAAGCGGTGTATTTAAGCTTTTAGGAGATACCTGCTGTGAGCCGGATAACACCTTAACCGGATTAAATGGAACCGCTCCTACAACAACTGTTACTCCTGCTCCTGCAACTGCATAATTGGTAGATCTTATGAGACCATACTATGACAACAACCGCGTTAGCACGAGAGATATCAATGTATATGGTAATGAGTATAGTAAAAACAACGAATTGTTTGATTCTAATTACATTGCCCTACTGACCATTTTATCTATTGTGCTTGATGCCTACGGGTTGGACCTAAATGAGAAGCAGAATCAGGATAACTACTACATGATCAAAACCATTGATAAGATCGAGGAAAAAATAGAAAAACTCGAAGGAAAAATGGGTAAAATCGAAAGACTTTTAGAAAGGAGTGTGTACTATGGAAAGTAGAAGACCGGAAGACAGAAGAGAAGACATGAGACGAGATGTGCCGATGGATAGAGACATGAGAGAAGAAACAAGACATATTAGCGGAGGATCAGGAACATATCGAGGAGACAGCACAATGCCGGTTGTGCGGGAAACGATGCCGGACACTTACCGAGATGATTTCCGTGATATCTACAGAGGGTATAGGTACGACCGAATGAACAAGGCGGAAAAGAATATCTTCCGTCAGGAAAAGAACTACAAAAAGTATAGTTCAGAAGATGAAATTTTCGAGTGCATCGTCGAACATCTTACCAAAGGCGTTAAGTTTCATGACAGAATGATGGATCTGTATGGCTTCTTAGGCCTGTACGGGTTTAAAAAGATGCATGAGTATCAATATTACAGCGAAACAATGAACCGCAGAAAAGCGAAGTGCTATGTCCTCGATCACATGAACCTTCTTGTTAAAGAGGAATGTGATGAAGAAGGCTTAAACTTCATACCTCAAAGCTGGTATGGTTACACCCGGCATGACATTACACCAGAAGCAAGAAAACAGTACATCGGACCATCTTTTCAAGGCTACAAGCAATGGGAGGAGGAGACAAAAGAGCTGCTGTCTTATTGTGCAAATGAACTGATGTATATGGGAAAAATGTCTGATTTCAACGAGGTTATGGCGATGGTTGACGATGTAGAGCAGGAGTTAAACAAGCTCGAAGATCTGATCCTCAAGCTCAAATCCGTTGACTATGACATTCAGTATATCATGGATATGCAGGAAGAGCTGTCTAAAGAGTATGAGGACAAATTAGAAGAATGCTTTGAAGAAAAACTGGAAGAAGACAAGAAAAAGAAAAGGTATAAAATGATGTATGGAATGGACGAAGATCAAGCCTACGCACGTAGAAGATCAGCAAGAACCGGAAGATACATCAGAGGTTAATTTTATGTTTATAAGCCCTCTTAAAGAGGGCTTTTTACTTAGGGCTTATGTTGAATGATAAAGAATATAGATATTTTAACACATTAAAAAATTATATACTTAGACGTCTTAATATCAAGGTAGACATTTATCCTTTAGATCATAAACTGTTTATCTCTATGGAAGAAGATGAAGAGGTGCTTGGCTGCTGTCACAAAATCCGATCTGAATCGGGTGATTTAAAGGGTTACCTCATAACCATTGATGAACCTTATATAAGAGCCTGCTACTATGGCAGACAGACGGCCTACTCTCCTTATTCAGACAATCAATTGATTGAGACAATCTGCCACGAGATCGCGCATTTATATATTTGGGAACATAACGAAGACCATAAAAATCTGACAAATGAGTTATATGATTTCATCGTCTCTTCTATTGAGAAAAATAAAAAACTTTAACAAAAAATATTGACATATCATAACAAAAGTGATATACTATAATCAAGTTAAGGGAAGAAAGAAAATAGGAGGAAGAAAAGATGGAAAGCAGAGTATTTGTAAAAGTAAAGAAATGGATCATTGATAAAGAAAGAAGAGTATATACATATTGTGACGGCATTGAAATTTTTAAAGATGAAGATGAATACTACAAAGTAGCTGCTGTTATTGAAAAAGAGACGGAAAAAGCAGTGTACGCAAGCATTCAAACAAATGGCGGCGGGTGTTCGTTCTGGAAAATGTGGCTGCCAAAGAGTCAAATCATAGTCGAATAGGAGAGAAAAGAAAATAGGAAGTACAAGTAATGAAATACATAATAGAGATCACTAAAAAAGAAAACACTTACTTATTCTCTGGAGAATGGGATAACCCTTCTCCAGAGGGCTACATCGAAGCGGAAAGTGAAGAAGAAGCCGAAGACTTCATGAAGAGCTACTTGGAAGAAAACGGAGAAGATCCAGAGGACTTTATCTATCGAGTTTTATAATAAGTACACAGTAAAGGAGGAAAATATGGCATTGAGAGAAGCAAGAAAGAAAGCTGATCTGTTCGCTGCGCAGGTAGCGCGTAGATCTGGAGTGAATCCAAACACTCTTTTAATGTATGAGAGAGGTGAAAAGAACATCAACGGCGCTAAACTGCTTACACTATTGAAATTATGTGATGTTTTGAACTGCGGATTGCAAGACATCATCACCGACCCGGAGGCTCTGGAACTTCTGAAGAAACTTGAAATAAAATAAAAATTTTAACAAAAAGTATTGACATACCATTACAAAAGTAGTAAAATTTATACTGTCAAAGGAAATAGAAAATAGGAGGTAAAGAAAATGAAACAGTTCAGAAATAAAGATGAGATGGAAAAATGGTTTAGAGCAAAAGAGGCGCAAGCCATTGATAGCAGTAAAAACGAAGAGGACCTTTTAAAAGCTCTTATGGGTTGTGCAATTAGCACAGAGGAGTATGTCAAAATGCTGATCGAAGAAGGATACGTTGATTTGAACAACTTAACTGCCAATGGTGAAGGGTATGAAATCGGTGGCTACACAAACAACGGTTGGATAAAATAGGAGGTACAGAAAATGAAAGAGGATCTTACACTAAGAAAAGAAGGATGTTATTGGACACTCTACCTTGGAGAAGAGTCTATGGGTTGCGGATTTCTGGAAGACATGACAGATACTTTAAAGGAAGTCGCAAAGAGGTTAGATAATGGAGAGAAGGCAGAAGAAATCATTGAAGAGTTCAATGATTTTAGATAAAGAAAAAACCGAAGCTATTGTGGAGGGCAGATAATAGAAAAAGAGGGTCATTGACCCTCTTTCATTATGTAATCAACCAGATCTTGTTTATTTTTTAAAGCTCTCATGATTTTTTCATCAATGAGCGAAACTTTTGGGTGCTTTGCTACAATATGTATATATGTGACAGCTCTTTTTTGTCCAGGGCGATGTGTTCTTTTTCTTGATTGTAGATACAAGCCGTACGAATGAGAAAGACTGTAATATATACAATATCTTGCTTTTGTCAGGTTTATTGATTCAGAGCCTGATTTGTAATGCACAGCCAATAAATCAATCTCATCTGTTTCTTTAAACCGTTTGTAATCATCGATTTTACCGGAGATCTCCCCGTAGGACCTTCCAAGCTGTTCAGATACTCTTTGGACAACCTCAAAATCGTATCTGAATTTGACAAAAACGACAATTTTTTCCTTTTTATTGATGCTTTCTACAACCTCTTTAAGAGCAGTTTCTCTGCTGTCATCTGTTTTTATTTTCAGCTTTTTCGTAAAGTTGAAGTCTTCCATAGCCAGATACCCGCTTAAGATCTCTTGTTCTCTTAAGCACTTTACCAGTGCATTATTGATCTCTAAGACTCCCTCATCGTTTTCATACACACCTTCTTTGACCACTTCTTTGTATATACCAATAACTGTTTTTGACGGTGTATAAGTGTAGGTGATGTCTGTTGTTTCTGGAAGATCTAAGTTTGATTTTACATAAAATGCACATCTATACATCTTTTCTTTCAGATCATCAAGATTTTTATATGGCTTTCTTTTATCAAGTACCCTGTAACCGGCGTACAAGGTTTTTTGTACATCAACATTTTCATATCTGTCTCTGAATTTATGAAAATTTGTTCCGAAAATTTGAGGCTGTAAGAACCTATACTGTGCATATACATCTAACGGAGACTCCGGGGAAGGTGTGCCGGTAAACAAAAATCGATTTTCAACCTTTTTTCCAAGCCTTGTTAAATATAATGAACACTTTGAAGAAGGTGATTTGATCCTGTGACTTTCATCACAGATCACACAGTCAATCGGTAGATTTATCAGTTTCTCACTGAAGGGCTTCCTCCAGATGCTATCATAGTTTATGATAAGAACAAGTTTTAAGCTGTTCTCTTTAGCTTTAGCAAGAATCTCTTCAAGCTTTATTGTCTTTATTTTTGTACTGTATGGGTCTAACCGAAAACAAAGAACATCTGGTTTTTTACAATGTAGCTTAAATTCATCTTCCCAAACTTCGCAGGACTTCTTGGTTCCTACAATCAAGGAGAGGCTAAAGCCTCTATTGACAATCAGATCGATACCGACTTTGGTTTTGCCTGTGCCCATGTCGGTATACAATGCCCCATAGTGCCTTACCATCAAATAGTCAAGAGCCTTGAGTTGATGCTCCCAAGGCTCTGTTTTCATTATATATCCGCTATACAATGTCAATTCGCTTTCACCCCTTTTCAGTAGAGGACAAGTCGATGAAGTCACACTTTTCTGTTATCAAAGAGTACCCGTAAGGAGACTTTCTTGTCTGTTTGTAGTATCGTTTATACCGTGTCTTTAGTCTTCCTTTTTCATCATACATAGTACCATAAACAAAATCTTTGTAGTCTAATCCATAATCTACTTTTTTATTCCCATTAATAAAAAACCAGGTTTGCTTTAGCTCGCAGTCTTTAGCCCAGAATGTTTTCCAACTGTTAAACAGTTCGTCAAAATTTTTATACTTATGATAATCAATGTACATCTCTATATACCCAGGGTTAGGCTGAAAATCGGAGCAGATCATGTGATTGGGGTCGTCTTTGTCAGAGCTAAACCAAGGTCTGTAGAAGGTGAGCTTAGGCGGATCTATTCTTTTGCAATCATTCATAAACCATATGCAATCTCTGCATTTAAAATTTGTCGGTTCAATTAAATCGATTATATAAAGCCCCATAAGTACCTCATCTTTCCGTTAAAGCAGTGTTGATTTTTTCTATTAGAGAAATTGCATCGTCTAAACTGTAAGCTATGCAACAGTAAGCTCCGGCAGCTTCCCATCTTTTCAAATTCACTTCTTGCTTTTTCGATGGCTTGTTTCCATGATCGGGTGTTTTTGCTTCGATTCGAAAGGCACAACTCTTATAGCAGCCACTTATGTCAGCCTTTCCTGAGCTTGCTGCTGTTCCTTGAAGCTTTTCAGCTACACAATTGTCTAAGCTGTTTAGATAGTGAAGAATTTTTGATACAATGACAGATTCTCTTGGCACACTAACCTCCTTTGTTTATGAGAAAACAGCTTTCATCACATCAATCCAGTTAGCACCAAGTTTTTCAATCCAAAAGAAAGGAGTCGAAGGAGAACAGGTGGCCTTGTCATCGATGTATATGTCGGCATGTATCTTTCTACTGTCAGATCCTCCAGACAGTTCGATCGCTTCTTTCAGATTTTCATTTACCGAATCAAAAATCAGACCTTTTTCTTGACAAAAATCTACAGCCTCTTGAAGAAGGCTACCGTACTTTTCATTATTGTTTCTGCACGTCCAAAGTATGATCTTAACACCATACTTTTCTTTTAAAAGCTTCAACATTTGAAACAGTTCTTCTCTTGGTTCTCCAATATTTGGCCACTCATCTTTTACCAAAGTACCATCAAAATCTACTGCAATAATCTTTGGAAGATTTTCAAATTCTTTACACATTTTTTAGTCCCTCCTCAATTTTTTGACTCAACCATACCCTTAGCCAAGCGCTTTCATCAGCTCCTATATTATTGTAGATGTAGGGGTAGATGACTCGGTACTTTTCTTTTACTACAGCTTTAAGTATGGCAGTATCCCTTTTCGTTGTCATGGTCAGGTCTATTCCAAAGTCCTGTTTAAACCAATCGGCTACATAGTCCGCAAACTCTTCTTTTGATACACCTGTTTTTTCTAAAAATGTAAGGTATAGTTTTGAGCCAATGTCACAAAGAAAAGTCCATTCGATTCGGTTAGTAGTTTCGTTAAAGACTTTTAACTGAAGCTTTCGAGTTCTCATCTTTCAACCTATCTCCTTGTAGATCTTTCAGGTCTCTTTTGTAAAGGTGCAAGGAAGCTGCAATATGTGTATAAGTTCCAACTTCTACTCCAAGCTCCATAGACATGAGATTTTGAAAAGCGCAGAAGTTAAAGCAGTCATAAGGAAAACCATACCATATGTCGTTACTACGCATATTAGTGATGAGATGCAGTTTTTTGTCTCGGATTAAAAACTGTAGGGTTAATGTGCAAGGCATATCTTTTGTAGGCTCTTCTACAAAGTCTTTTGGTTCTCGAATGTGAATCACAGCTTGACGAGAAAGTGCATCTTTTCTTAATGACTTTGTAACATACTCCCATTGATCAAACCCATAATGCTTAAAGATCTTTTCTCCGTAGTTGGAATTTACAACTTTTCCGTCATCGCTCATTCTATTCCAAGCTTTTGTGAACGGTTGAATTGCGGATAACTCGTTGTTTCCAGATAAGTACCAAAGAAGCTCTGCAACAGCATAGCGCATAGGCATTTTTCTTATTGGAGAATTCACAATAAACCTTGTTGGGTCATCTACGACTGTGATTGCATTTATAAACTCTCCAACTACTTCTCCATCTCTACTGTCTTGTAGTTTTCCTGCTTTTGCTTGAGAAACAAGCTCTTTATACCAATACTCCCAAGCTTCGTTTACTGTTTCACAATGGCACACACAACTTATATTTAAGTTACTTAAACCATTATTTATACCCATATCTACACCTGCCTTATTTTCTGTGAAAATTCATGTGCTTTTTTCAGTAGTCCGATTAAGCTTGTATCGTTTTTTATGATGTAATCATATTCAAAATCTTTAATCCCCCATCGGTCTGTTTCTTGTTTCTTTAATTTCCTGTCGATTAAAAGAGTGATTACTTCTATATCATCGTCGAACCAATAGTGGTTTTTGATTTTATCGATCACTTTCGGGTCTCTTTGATGGTAGAAAACGACTTTTGCTGTGCTGCAGTTTAAAAAACTGTAGAGATTTGAGGTATTAAAGCCTGTTTTTTCTCCAAAAGCGACGAGGTCAGCTAAGAGTCTTCTTGTCTCTTCATCTTTTTCACCATTCCATTTCATAATCTTCAGTACATTTTTAGCATGGTCTGAGCTATGAATGTTTTTAACCACATCTTTCCCTAAAATCTGTTGACAGAACTGAACAAAGGTATCTTTGCCCGATCCTGCCTCACCATTTATGACAATCAATGTTTTTTTCATACTTTTAGTTAAGAAAAGGGCTTTAAGCCCTTTTCTTAGTCCTCCCATTCTTCATCATCGTCCCATTCTTCATCATCTTCAGGTTCAGGGTCTTTTTTGGCTAACTTATAATTTGCCTTTTTTGATTTCTTAGCAGGAGATTCCTCTTCTTCCGTTTCATCTTCCTCATCGTCATCATCGTCAGCTTCTTCAGGCTCAGGCTGTGCTTTAGCTTTTTTAGCTGGAGCTTTCTTTGCTTTTTTCGGTGCCTCTTCTATTTCTTCTTCAATCTCATCTTCAAAATCTTCTTCCTCTTCATCATCGTCATCTTCGACTTTACCAGCACCGAGCCTTCTCATCTCTCCAAGTCTTGCCCTCATTCTGCCTTCATACTCTTCATGATACACGTCAATTTCAAGAGTCTTTCCTACAACCTTGTTAGTATCAAGCATGATCCGACCGTCTGCTTTGATCCTTACCGCTTCCAACAGACTTTTCAGCTTCCAAAGAGAGTTTTCAGTGAGAAGGAAATTTTCATAAACTCTTGCGCCTTTTCCTACACCTTTCATAATCTCAAAAGCGACTTTAAAGCCCTCATTTCCGCTCTGAAAAGTGGTCTCTTCCATTTCAACAACTTTTACTGTGTGCGTGCCCTCTGGTGCTCTCTGAAATGACTCAACACCGCTAAAATCAATTTTTTTCTTCGCCATAGTAATTTTCCTCCATTTTCATATTGATTTATATTAAGCTTTTGCTCAATAGGCTTATTTATTTTCTTCTGGTTTAACAACTTTCATTAATTTTCCGAAAGTAGGGTTTATGATCCGTTTAGGTACCTTGGTCTTTGGGTCTACTTGAAGCTTCGTCCAATAGTAGGGATTTGGTCCGATATCTGCGGAAAATCTGACTCTTGTCTCCGGTTCTCCGGTTTTCGGATTATCGACTTCTTTTTGAATCTTTACCATGTGGATTCCATAATTTGCCATACCCTCAAGATAAGTTCGAGCACCTTTAGATACACTCGCCCTTACGTCTGGTAAGAGCTCGTCTTCCATTCCATCAATGGAGTCTGTTACCTCATGACAGGACAGAATCACCCATTTTTTCAAACTTAACTTATGAGCAAGCCTTACACATTCTTCCGTTTCCGTCAATAGGTCTCCCCAAGCCTGCTGCGTCATCTTTTTGTTTTTCTTGATGATATTCTCATTCTTCCACTCATTGACAAGTAAAGAAAAGGTATCGACGAAAACAGACTCATACTTTTTGTCCTGCAAGCACTCCTCTAAAGCCTGCTTTAGCTCAGAGACTTTATTTATCTCTTTTACATAAATCTCTTCAACATTTTTGATTGTATTTGCCCCATCGTCTCCTATTTTAAGATAAAGCATAGGTTTTGGAAAAGAGGCTCCGAACCATGTTTTACCGCTTCCAGATCTTCCATACACTACAACGAACTTTCCTTCTTGAATTTCGGAAACAGGGATCACATTATCAAGTATACTCATGCTTTCAAGACCTCCTTTCGCTGCTCTCTTTTCTCTTTCAGCTTGTAGTCTGTTTCAACAATATAAGCAGTGTTTCCACCGGTCAAAATCGAGTAGCATATAGGCTGAAAACTGCACCAAGAGCAGTCTTTTGTGATGTTCATGGTCTTGTTCGTCTCGCCTCTTTTGCAAATGTCTTTTGCTACATTTACAAAGTCTCTCCAGACTCGATTCACCATCTCTGGAGTGTAGTCTAAGTAAATGCGAAAAAAGAAATTTTGTGTGTTATCCTTATAAAAATCTTGACCTTGTTTTAACACCTCTTCACTCATACCATGTTTTTTACAAGCTCTTTCCCAACTAAAAGGGGTGATGTAGTCACTCTTCGCCATAGACAGCCGTTGGGACTTTTCAAGCCATACTGGCTCTTTTGCTGGTGTACTTTTTATGTAATCCCAGAGCACATGATCGGGAAGTTTACCGCATAGCTTTTCTATGGCTTTAGCATATAAGCACTTTTGCGTGTTCATCGTCAAAGTGTTCAAATCCGGTTTCCTATTAAAGGTCTTGTGCTCTTCAATGATCGTTTTTCCGTCGATATGATAGATTCCATCAATAACACCTACAAAATTTACGGACTCTCCCTTAAATGTGCCGAGCTTTATCTCAAAAGCTTGTTCCGTTACATCAGGAAGAGGATTGTTTTTATACACTTTATTGTAGTCGATAAAAATCGTTTTTAGATCCTCAATATAGTTTTCTCCAAGTTCTTCTTGAAACTTTGGAGGCATATCGTAATAAGTCTCTCTCATCTCTTTTATGGCTCTGTTTAAGCCTTTTCGATCCCCTCTAAGCTCCAACAGCTTATGAAAGTCACTTCCAAAATATAGGGGTCTTACCGGCTTTTTCGGAGTTAGTTTTCTCACATAAGAGAGATAGTGAGAGAAAGGGCATCTTAGATAAGCCGATTCTCTTGAATAGCTGATTTTCATACTTCCTCCTTTATTTATAAATAAAGGCCTAAAAGCCAAAACCTATAGCGCAATGATCATAGAAAAGGAGAATCTGCTTTAGGCCTTTATTGTCTAAGTAAGCTTAAAAGTCTTCGTCTTCAAATTCGTCAAAATCTTCGAAGTCCTCAAACTCATCAAAGTCTTCCTCTATCTTTTTCTTTGGTTTTTTCGACGAGGTTTTCTTCCTTACTGGTTCAGGTTTTTCAAAGTCTTCGTCAATTTCTTCAAAGTCCTCTTCGAGAGCCTCATCAACTTCTTCGACTATTGGTTTTTTCGATACTTTCTTTGAAGAAGCTTTCTTTTTTCTTCCCCTTTTTGGAGCTACATAGCTTCCATCGTCTTCCATGATGCTGTTGGCAAATCTTTCTTTGCCTTCTTCAACATTGATCTGTTTACCGGTCTTCTTGCTGAAAATCATCTTGCTTCCATCTTTTTTCAAAACCGTTACCGTTTTGTCTGTTACTCGGGCTACTTCGAAAACACCGAGCTTGATCCCGGTAAAACCTTTTAAAATGACTTTGTCACCTTTTTCAAGATTTAACATGTTTACCTCCTATAATGATTTTGTTTATTGTGGTTCTTCTCTTATATTTTATCTAATTTTTAGAAGAAGTAAAGTTTAAAATCCGTTGAAAAATTTACAACGAGCTTTGTAAAACCATTGTTTTTATTATATTTCTTCTATTTTTACAGTTTTTACTTACTCCCCCATGGTCCAATTCCCACATCAGCTTCAAGATCAACCTCAAGTTCTACGCCGAATACGTCCATTAATTTCGGGTGAGCCATGATCCGTTTGATTTCGGGTACAATCCAGTCTGTATCCTTCTCATCAAATTCACCAACAATAGCATCATGAATTGTTCCACAAACTTTCAACCCGTAAGGAGATAGCTCTTTGTTTACTTCAATCGCAGCAGACAATAAAATGTCCGATCCTGTGCCTTGTACAGGCGTATTGATCGCTCGTCTTACTGCCTCTAATCGTTCGAATTTACTTTTGCTATAGATTTTTGGCAGTTTTCTAAATCTACCGAACATATTCGGCACGCCTCCGAGCATCTCACACAGTTCTTCCTGCTCTTTGTGCCATGGAAGAAGTCTGCTATATTTAGCGAAAAATCCATTCCTATATGCTTCAGCTTCAGATTGTGTAAACACTACTCCATAGCTGTTATAGGCATAATCGACGAATTTTTTCGCTAACATACCGTATAAAAATCCAAAATTAACTGCTTTTGCTTTGCTTCTTTCCTCTTTTGTCGGCTCTCTTCCTCCAGTTAGCACCTTTGCTGTTTCCGTGTGTATGTCTCCACCCTCTGCATAGATTCTAAGCATTGTCGGCTCTTTTGCGTAATGCGCTGCAATCCTCAGCTCAAGCTGGGAATAGTCTGCTTCAAAAAACACTCTGCCTTCTGGTGCTGTAAACAGCGCGCGCACATCTTTTGTCCTCGGTACTTGCTGAAGATTCGGGTCATTGCAGGAAGTTCTTCCAGAAACAACATTGGTTAAATTGAAGGAAGGGTGGATTCTTCCATCGTAGCTTGCATCGTCTCCCCATCGGTTTAAAAACATCTTGTTTAGGGTATTGGCAGCTGTGTAATCTAAAATCATCTGTGGCAGTTCATAGCCTTTTGCCGCTAATCGTTTTAGAACTGCGGCATCTGCTGACGGACTGCCTTTCGGTGTGGTTTTAATCACGGGAAGATTTTCTCCTTCCTCGGTGAAGAGGATCTTCTGCTTCTGTTGAGGACTGTTCCAGTTTATGTCATACCTCTTTTTTAGCTCTGATAGCTTGTTTTGCTCTTCTAACCTATACTTTTCACGGACGATCTCGTACTCGTCCATGTCCATATAAATCCCGTTTTCTTCCACTATTCGATACATTCTGTAAGCAGGCATTAGAAGCTCTTTGTACACTTTTTTATGCGTGTCCTCCATAACCTCTCTAAAAAAGACAAAGAGTTCCCAAGTGTATTTTAAGTCAAGCTTCAAATAAGGCTCGACAATATCTTTTTCTCCTGAGAGCTTATCTTTTTTCTTGATATCCCAGTCCTCTACGCATAGGTACTTTTGTGCCATATGTTTAAGACCGTGTTTTTCAGACAAATCGTAGGCCGTACCCATCAACATTACGTCTTCGGAAATTGGAAGCTTAAGCCCAAGCTTTGTGTGTATAAACAATGTGTCAAATTTTCCATTTTGCCATACTAATTTTGCCTTAGCTTTTTTAAGCTCACCCATAAGAGCAATAAACTCTTCTCTATCTAACTTATGAGAATAGTTAAATGTGTAGACAGTAGGTTTTTCATCGTTTAAAGAGGTATTGATCTGCACACCGATCCAAGTAATCTCATCTTTAAAACGGTTAAGCCCTGTTGTTTCAATGTCTATTGTTGCATACAGTTTGCTCATCTTCTTAACCTTTCATCACGCTATAACTCTAACACATTACATAATCTTCTTATTACTTCCTCATACTCGTTTGTATTAAGAAGCAACTCATCAATTTGTCGCTTATAGAAGCTATATACATTCCAATCACTCTTTTTCTCATTCTTTGCTGCTTTTAAGAGTATGTCCACTATCTTTTCTTCATTTTTATTCATCATTTTCAACCAACTCTGGAAATGTTTCCATTAAAAGTACTGTAATTAGTTTTCTGTCTCTTAAACCTTGACCATAAAGATCAATGGCTTTTACACCTCCTCCAAGGTCTATAGGTTTGAGTACTCTCCCTTTTTTGTTCTTCACATTCCCAAAAGGATCAATCCAATAACTGCCCTCATAACCTTTGATCATTCTAAATTTATCTGTCATTTCTTCAGTCCAATCCCTTTCCACATATATTTTCGGTCCTTTCCACGAATTTCTTTGTATCCATAGCTCCTTAAAATTCGCATAAAACCATGTTTTTTATGACTTTCTCTACCGCTATTCACACAGAAATCTGCATAAGATTGAAATAATGTGTCTTTTGACACAGATAGATCTTCTCCTACTTCGCATTTTTCTTGTATAAAGGCATGTATACTGTCGCTGTCTTGTCTTAGGGCTTCTACACAGTTATCTGATAAGCTCGTTCTTGGGATCTCCTTTAGAGGAAGCAAAGATAGAAGATAAGGAATTACTTCTTCTATACTTTCTTCACTGCATAAGTCATCGACATACTCGTTGTTTAAGAAAAGCTCGTTATTCATAAAAAGTACTCTCATACGCTTGTAAAAGGCGTTGGATTTTTCTTCCAACTGAAGAGGTAATTGATTGAAGGAAAACAAAAGCTTTGCAAAAGGTACAAAGAAAAACGGCTCCTTTCCCTTCTTTTCATGCATAATCTGATCTCCTCCAGTTATCTTTTTCAGATTTTCGATACTGGAAAGAGGTAAAGTCTTATTGTCTGCGCAGGAATTTAACAGTTTTCCGTACAGTTGAGCAGGATAAAATCGCATGTTTAATTCATGCATCGACAAAGCAGAAGTGTTTTGTCTCCCTACCAAAGACTCAACAAAGCGGATCAAAACTGATTTTCCCGTATTTGATTGACCGACAAGCACCATAAATGTTTTTAGGCCATAGTCTGTCGTCATACAGTAGGCTATGTATTTCAAAATCATCTTGATGTCTTCTTTTGGTAGCTTAGTCTTTTTAAAGAATTTATAAAGCCTTGTTTCTGTAAAAGGCACATAGTCTTTCACTTCATGCGGGATTTGTATGGTTTGCAGGTACTTACTGTCATGCGGTAAAAGCTCTTGTTTATTGATGTCCCAAACTCCGTTCTTAAAGTTAATTAAATGCCTATATGAGTTAAGCTCTGAAGAGGATCTTTGAATTCGAATATCGTCGACAATAAGCCGATAGCATTCCATGATTTTTGATTGATTAATCAAATTGTCCGCAGCCACCATGTCTTTAATCATATTGCGCACAAATGAGGAGGACTCAACATATACCCCGTCTTTGTAAAGGTAGCAGTCTGAACCAAGAACAAAGATCCCACCTTTGTTTACAAAGTAATCGCAGATCGCTCTGGAATTGATCTGTGAAGGCTTTCCTTTGTCTGTGTAGATCACGTACGGATTTTCGTACCCTTCTTGAGCCTCGTATTTCTTCGTGTTTTCAACAATTTTATGAAGCTCCTCCTCTTCCATTGGTTGCTTAAACACATAACTGTTAATGAGGTTTGCAGCAATTTCAATGTCTTTTTCACTTGCTCCTCTATTTTTATATGCCATAAGATGGGCGAATAGAGTTGAGTTTCTCCCATCTCCTTCTTTCATATTTAAAAGACTTTCTTTTCGATTGATTAAGGGCGTAAACTCTGGAGGCAGATCTGCTATCTGTCTTACTTTGTTAAACGCTCTATCAGGTTCACCGAAAGGTAAAAGCACATAACCTTTATTTGCACACCGAAAATCGCATTTTAAGCCAAAAGGTAAGACCATACCTACTTTCTGCGGAAAGTCTTTATTTGACTTAAAATAAACGTGCAGTCCTTTTGGAGTTTTACAGATCAAAGTCTTGATTTTCAGAGCTTTTATGATTTTTAAAGCTTCTTTTTGCCCTTCATCAATATCAACAATAATGTATCCTGATCTTACCCACCAACCTATTTGTCCTCCGTTAAAAAGATGCGCTTCAGCAGCTTTTTCATTAACGATACTGCTGTCCACTCTTTTCTTTCCTATGCACCTTACATAACTATCTTGCCCGATTAAACTGTTGAACTCTGAAAGCTTCAATTCTCGTTCCTCTCTTTTTTACACTTCAAACATTGACCTTCCTCGATACCTTCTTCATAATGGTTATTTAAAAAAACAACCATCACAGTTTTTCTCTTTTGTCTCATAGCTTCGAAAAACCGTGGTGTACTCTGTGTCTGAAGTGACATCTAACCAATGTTGAAGCCTTTTTACTTTCTTGTCTACTACAGACTTTATCTCAGAATCTATAAAGCCGTAGATCGCATCAAGATGTCGAAGAACAATTTCAAGATCTGCTCGTTCTTCAAGAACATTTGCATAAGTTTTATCGATCCCGCGCTCCTCATCTGAGTAGCGTAAAAATTTTAAGACAGCAATTGCCAATTCATTACATTCTTCCGCTACAACGGCAAGTTGATTTTTTGGCCCGTAGGTTTTTCTTGCACGGTACAATATCTTTTCTTGTTCTTCTGATAACTTAATCGACATAGTTTTACCTCCTTTTTAGTGTATGACTTTCGGGGTGATGGGTAGTAAAGCTGTCCAAAGTACTATAGAGTCTATACTCATATCAATAGAAAAAGGCTCCTCTTTTTTGGGTGAAGAATACTCATTAGATACTCTGGTTCTTAGTGCTCTTTTTTCAGCAACTTCACTATGCTTACAAATAAGCACGTTCTGTTTTGGTTCGACTTTTTCTGCTCTTTCTTCCATATCGAGCCTCACTTTTACATACATATTCACCCAGTGCACGGACGGGTTAAAATGCTTCCCTATATCGACGATCTTTGTCCCTTCATAATAGCTCCCCTCTTTACTGAGGTATTCCTCTGTTAAAAGATCGGATAGAGCCTCTATTCCTTCCTCTTTAGAGGAATAGGTAGAATAACCATTTGAATTTCTCATTCCTCCTACATTGTTATAATAGTTACACACCTCACTTGAAAAATATCCTGTTTCTAAGGCAGAAATGGCTGTGAGAGCTTCATACTTTATTTTATCACTGTTTTTATTGAACTCTTCGTAAAAGTCTTTCATTTCGCCGATTAGACAGGCTTTACGCTGTTCAGGAGTTAACTCAGTGGGTACTGTAACATCTTCATTTAAGATTCTTATGACATCGTTAAGATCATATCCGGTCCAATCTGAATTTAAAGCTTCCTCATATGTACAAGAGTAAGCATAGTTATCCTCCTTGGCAAAAAACACAGTTAAAATCAACAATCCGGACATCGCAGCGACAAACAATGCTCTATCGAGTCGTATCTTCATAGTTCCAATCCTTAAACCAAAAAACTTTTACCTCAGCTTTTTCAAAAATACTTTTTGTCTGCTCAGAGATTTCCTGTTGTCTTCCATAGTAAACTGCTTTTATACCCGAATTTACAATCGCACGAGCACAAGCTTCACAAGGGTATCTTGTCACAAGAATTGTTGCATTCTCTACAGAGATCCCCATTTTCGCAGCACACGTCAAAGCTTCTATTTCACTATGGAGTGCTCGACAATCACTTGGAAGTCTGTGGTTTTTGCTGTCTTCTCCATACAGTTTTTCTCTTTGACAGCCATACTCTTTACAAGATACAGGCAAAGTTCGATTTACTCCGAACACAACTGTTTCTGTTGTTCCATTAACAAAAATAGCAGAGCCTACACTCACCTTTTTGCACCCAGAATGCTTGTTGGCATACTCTTGAACCTCATCCAAAAGAGCCTTTACCTTTTCATGTTTCATATGTTCTCCTTTTTGTTAAGCTTGACTTTTACTCCGTTTGGGGTAACTTTGTAAATACCTTTATAGGCTTTTATGACTCTTTGCTTCTTTCCATTAATTGTGACATCGGTAACAAGTCCTTGCATATACCTGTATCCTCCTTTCTCATTCCTTGTGTACACCGTTTTCTTAAATTTTGCGCCACAATTACAAATAAATAAAGCTTTTATTACGCCTTTATCAACATCAATCTGTTCTCCAACACTCCAGATCTTTTTTCCGCAATTTTTACATTCACCGTAAAAAAGCCGTTTAAATCCGGGTTCATTAACCACTTTTGACAATCTCTCTTCATACTGTCCCATTCTTTTTCTTGCTCCTTTCTTATCTCTTTGCAGTTCTCTGTCTGTCTTCCAAATACCGTGATGCGTGGGAAGTCTGCTTTCTTTTCCCTGCTTTGTAGGTCTGTCAACTGCAAGTGTGAACGTGCATACCGCCATCTGACTTCCTGATGTATATCGTGTTTCCGGGTCCTTTTGTTAATCTCCCGATTAAAATTACTTAATTCATTAATTTTACCTCACAAACCTTTCTTTCTCCATATTTATCTTAGCTATGTATTGGCCATATGATATTCCTAACTCATTAGCTTTTTTAATTTTTTCTTCGAGAGTTTTACTATTTGTAGATATTCTTTCTAACTGTTCACTGCATTTAATTTCTTTATATCTTTTTTTATGCCATAGT
>ERZ1090867.107-NODE-107-length-41375-cov-15.719748_pt1 | contig 41375 bp, 32 predicted proteins | sample MGYA00478476_ERZ1090867 | MGnify/ENA primary metagenome ERZ1090867 (study PRJEB33644, sample SAMEA5815742) | chicken gut metagenome | biome: Chicken; feature: Gastrointestinal Tract; material: Caecum | place: Ireland | collected 2019-01-01 | study: A study of the... | reverse complement strand
GCCAGCATACCGGCGAGTGTGGCCGCCAAAAGAGCAAAACCTACCGGGACTCCGTTCAATACCAAAACAACGCAAACAGCTCCTCCGGTTCCCAATGAACCATCCACTGTCAAATCAGCAATATCCAGAACTCGGTAGGTAATGTACACACCGATTGCCATAATGCCCCAAATCAAGCCCTGTGCCACAGCACCGGGCATAGAATTGAGAAGTGAAACCAGAAATTCCATCCGAAAGCCATCCTCCGTCTGCTGTATTTTTTAGCGCCAAAACAGCGGAGAAAGGGCGCAGGCCCTTTCCCCGCTGTCACTAAGTCCCTTTTACTCAGCGATTGCCTCGTAACCTTCCGGCGGAGTCAATCCCAATGCTTCGCAATTTGCCGCGTTATATTTTTTGGTTACATTGGGTGCAAATTCAACCGGCATTGTGGAGATATCCGCACCTTCTGCCAGAATCTGATACGCCATGGTACCGGTCTGGTAGCCCAGATCATAGTAGCTGATGGACAATGTGGCCACACCGCAGCCTTTGCAGATGCCTTCTTCACCGGCAATCACAGGCACTTTAGCGGGAAGCACCACATTTGCAATCGCCTCGGTGTTGGATGCGGCCGTGTTATCCGTGGGAATGTAAATGACATCGGAAGCATCCGCAGCCGTCTGGGCCACAGACGTAACATCGTTGGTATCTGTGAACGCATAACGGGTTACGGTATAACCGGCATCCGCCAGATACCCCTCCATCACATCGCACTGATATACAGAGTTTGCCTCCGCACTGCAGTAAAGCAAGCCAACGTTGACGGCATCCGGGAACAATTCTTGAATCATTTCCGCCTGCTGATCCAACGGAGCAAGATCAGACGTACCGGATACATTCCCGCCTACCGTACCGGACCAGTCACTGATATCCAAGGCCGTGGCGTAATCCGTTACAGAAGTGCCCAGAATGGGGATATCGGAAGTCGCCTGTGTAGCAGTCTGAAGCGGCGCCGTGGCATTGGCCAAAATAAGGTCCACATCTGCAGAAACAAAACCGTTAATGATCGTAGAGCAGTTGGCCGTATCGCCGGAGGCATTCTGTTCATCAAAAGTAACGTTATCCGCGCCCAGTTTTTCCGTCAACGCATCCTTGAATCCCTGCGTAGCGGCATCCAGTGCATCATGCTGAACCAGCTGGCAGATACCAATGCGGTAAGTCTGCCCGGTTTCCGCTCCCGCTGCAGAAGTTTCGGCAGTAGTGCCGGTGGATTCAGCCGCCGAAGAGGTTTCTGCCGTGGAGGCAGATCCGCCACAAGCCGCAAGGCTCATAGCCATGGCAGCAGCTACCAACAGAGAAACAGATTTTTTCATCGTTCTTCCTCCAAACAGTATCGGCTCCACGCCCAGCCTGTGCTGTATACTCCCTCCGCTTTGCCGATTTAGTGCTTTAAAGTATAGCACACTTCGCCCCTTTAAAGCAACATACTATTTGCACAAATTTCCCTTTCGTTTTCTGTAACTATTGTGCAGTTCCGCCGCTTTTTGCAGCAAAAAAAGCGGACAGAAACCATCTGTCCGCTTTCCTTATCCCGGATCAATCGCCAAAACAGGCATTTTCTACTTTTTGCAAAAGTTCCAAAAAGCGTGTCGGGCTACTGGCGTGGCGCAGGGCGTCTACCAGTGTATTCCGTCCCAGCAGATTGACAAGCCTTGCAAGAATCTGCAAATGCAGTCCATCTTCATCTGGCGGCACCGCAATCATAAATAATAAATCTACCGGACGTCCATCCGGCGCGCCCCAGTCTACGCCGCGGCGCAATGTAAGAGCCGAAATACCTGGTGCGGATACACCTGCATTAACAGCATGCGGCAGCGCAATGCCTTCGCCTATGGCCGTTGTTCCGCCAAAGGTTTCGCGCTGGCAAACTGCATTATAATACGCCGTACCATTGGTAATAACGCCAATCCCTTCCTGCAGCTCCACCAAAATCCCCAAAGCGTCCGCTGCATTATCGATATTGGCATAGAGCAATATTCCTTTGGGGTCCATCAGTTTGCTTACTTTCATGGTCTATTCCCCTTTGACCGTTTTCAAACATCGGTCACTTTGCGGATCAGCTTGTATAAGTACTCGCCTACGGCACCTTCGGAACAGTTGCACGTTGTCACCTCGTCGGCCGTAGCCTTGACTTCCGCCGGCGCATTTGCGACCGCTACAGCATAACCGGCCGCCTTCATCAGTTCCAGATCATTGTAGTAATCGCCAATCACGATGGTCTTTTTCTGGGAACGGTTCATCAGCGCACACAAGTCATGCATACCCGTTGCCTTGCTTACGCCCCCCGGCATAATTTCCAGATAGATGTTGTTGGTCGCCAGAAAATAGTTATCGCGCCCGTAATACTTCGTCTTGGCATATTGCCCCAATTTCCGGATGGTTTCGGGGTCGGAGGCAAAAACCACTTTGACCCATCCATCCGGCACACACTCAATGGGACACGCAATGCTTCCCAGATGTTCATCCACCTGGTGGGCATGCGTATATTCGTTGGCGCGGATCACATACATTTCCCCGTTACCGGCCATTACTTCTACACCCATGCGCGGAAATTTTGTCAGAACGTCTGCGATGGCAGTCGTAGCCTGTTCCCTGTTCAAGGTAGAACGGTGCAGAACCGATTCCGTTGAGAAATCATAGAGCAAAGCCCCATTACAGGAAATCGCTGGCAAAGAGAGCTGAATTCCCTCAAGCGCTGCGCGGATAGACTCCGGAGGCCGCCCGGTCGCTACCGTAAACATTCCTCCCATTTCGATAAACAGCTGGATCACCGTCTTATTGCAGGTGGGAAGCCCCTCCTTTGCCGTAAGCAGGGTATTATCCATATCGCAGATGACAAGATAATCACTGAGTGCTGATTTCATGCACGGTGTTCCTTTCTAAGCCGATTTAGAAATTCCGTAAAATAAGGGGGCAACGGCGAATCAAATTGAATCCACTCCCCTGTTGCAGGATGTACAAACCCCAATTCCTTGGCATGCAGGCATTGCCCATTCAAACTTTTAATACAATTGCGGGGACCATATACAGCATCGCCCGCAAGGGGATGCCCCGTTGAAGCCATGTGTACGCGAATCTGATGCGTGCGACCAGTTTTCAGTTGGCAGGCAATATAGGTAAAATTGCCAAAGCGTTCCAACGCCCGCCATCCGGTATAAGCATAACGGGCACCTGCCGATTCTTCCGGCACAACCGCCATTTTCTTGCGATCCCGGGGATCACGCCCCAGCCATGTTTCCACGTAACCTTCGTCATCCTTGAGATTTCCGTACACTACCGCGTGATATACCCGATGGATGCTGTGCACACTCATCTGGGCGCTCAGCGCCTGATGGGTGGCATCGTTTTTGGCGACCACCAGCAGGCCGCTGGTATCCTTATCAATGCGATGCACAATGCCGGGACGAATTGCGCCTCCAATGCCAGACAGCTGGCCTTCGCAATGATACAGCAATGCGTTTACCAGCGTTCCGTCCGGATTTCCCGGTGCAGGATGCACAACCATACCCTTGGGCTTATTTACCACGATCAGGTCTGTATCCTCGTACACAATGGAAAGCGGAATATTCTGCGGAACTGCTTCAATCGGTTTTGGTTCCGGCAGGCAAAGCAGATATTGAGCACCCGGGCAAACCTTCTCTTTTTTGTTCACCGGACGCCCATTCTGAGTCACGCAGCCCTGCTCCATCAACGTCTGCAGTGCGCTGCGGGACAGAGACAAATCTGCACACTGTCCTGCCAGCCAGGCATCCAGGCGTCCCTGGGCCTGGGGGCCGGCAACAATCTCAAGCGGTTCCATCCGAGGCCTCTTTTTGCTGTTTAGCCGCTTTTTCTGCCTTATCTTTCTGGAGGGAATCGTAAAAAATCCACAGCATCAGCAAAATAACACCCGTAGTAATACAGATATCTGCAAAGTTAAAGACCGCAAAATTGACAAACAGAACATTGATATAATCGACCACGACCCCATTCAGGAATCGATCAATCAGATTACCGATACCACCACCCAGAATCAGCGTCCAGGAAATGCGTTCCCACATTCCCATTTTCCGCAGCAGCAAAAGCAGCAGCACACAGATCAGCATAACGGAAGTTACGCCGATGAGCAGCATTTGTTTGCCTGCCAGCATAGAAAACGCCATTCCATCATTCAGGTAATAGCGCAGTTCCAGAATGCCCGGCAGTACGGTTATGGCCCCCAGTGGTTGCAATACCACGGTTGCCCAGTGTTTGATCAACTGGTCCACCACCACCAAAATGGCAGCTAACAGCACAGATACAATGGAAAAAATCATCTGAAACCCCATGATTTCAAAAAATCAGCGGTGCTTACACGAATATAAGCACCGCTGAAAGTAAAATTACATTCCGAGGACTTTTGCGCAACGCGGGCACAGGCCGTTTTCGCCAACGGCCGTATCATACTTCCAGCAACGCAGGCACTTGGCGCCAGCCGCATGCTCAGCCTGTACGCCCAAGCCATCCACAACGCCCTTCACGCCGCCTTCTCCCTGTTCCAGACGAACCTGGGAAACGATAAACAAATCAGCCAGTTCATCCATCGGGATAGCATTCAGGAACGCGTAGACGTCTTCATTGCAGTACAGCGTCAAAGCCGCCTCCAGAGAAGAACCGATCAGCTTATCTGCACGGGCCTGTTCAAGGACCTTCTTCACATCGTCGCGGATTGCCATGATGCGATCCCACTTGGTCGTGAAAGCCTCGCCGGCCGCCGGCTTTGCTTCCGGCATCTGCTCAAAGACAACATATTCCTTCATGCCGGGCATTTTGGGCACATAGCTCCAGATTTCCTGGCTGGTAAAGCACAGGATCGGCGCCAGCAGTTTGGTGAAATCCACCAGAATGCGGTACAGCGCCGTCTGGGCACAGCGGCGGGCATGATTGTCCGCGCAGTACAGGCGATCTTTGATGACGTCCATATAGAAGTTGGACATATCAATGACACAGAAGTTGTACAACGCATGATAAGCGCGGGAGAAATCGTAATGATCGTAAGCATCCCGCATCGTAGCAGTCAGCGCATTGCAGGCTTCCAGTGCCCAGCGATCGATCTCGAAGAGCTGATCTTCCGGAACAGCATCTTTGTTCGGGTCGAAATCGCTGAGGTTGCCCAGCATAAAGCGGGCGGTATTACGCATTTTGCGGTAGGCTTCCGACAGCTGCCGGAAGATTTCCTTACCGGCACGCACATCCACCGTATAGTCGCTGGAAGCCACCCACAGGCGGATGATGTCCGCACCGTAATCACGGATGATCTCCGCGGGTTCCATACCGTTGCCGGCAGACTTATGCATCTGCTTGCCCTGGGCATCCACAACCCAGCCATGGCACAGAACTTCACGGTACGGCGCGATTCCCTGCGTAGCCACACTGGTCAGCAAGCTGGACTGGAACCAACCGCGGAACTGATCCGCGCCTTCCATATACATATCAACAGGCCAGGTCAGTTCGGAACGTTCACGGCACACCGCGCTCCAGGTAGAGCCGGAATCAAACCAGACGTCCATGATGTCGGGATCTTTCTCCCAATCCGAAGCACCACATTCGCAGACTTCCGTCTTGGGCATGATCTCATTGGCATCGTATTTATACCATGCGTCACTGCCCTCTTTGCGGAACAGGTCGGAAACCGCCTTGATGGAGGCATCCGTGATGTGATACTTACCACACTTTTTGCAGTAGAACACCGGAATCGGCACGCCCCAGACGCGCTGACGGCTGATGCACCAGTCACTGCGATCCCGGACCATACCGGTCATACGGTCATGGCCCCAGGCCGGCTGCCAGTGCACGCTGTCAATGGCCTTATAGACATCCTCCTTGAAGGCGTCAATGGAGCAGAACCACTGCTCGGTGGCGCGGAAGATGATGGGGTGATGGCAGCGCCAGCAATGAGGATACTGGTGGGTGATATGCTGTACCCCCATCAGGTGGCCGCTTTCCTTGATATGCTCCAGGATAACCTTATTGGCAGCCCAGACCTTCAGACCGGCAAATTCCTTACCAGCCTCCTCCGTCAGGCATCCGGCATCATCCACCGGAACGACGATGGGCAGCTGGGGATAATGGTTGACGCAGACTTCAAAGTCCTCAACACCGTGGCCAGGCGCCGTGTGAACACAGCCCGTACCGCCTTCCAGCGTAACGTGGTCGCCCAGAATCACAAGGCCTTTGCGCTCCAGGAAGGGATGCTGGTATTCCATCAGTTCCAGTTCATCACCATGAACCACTTCGGGCAGCACTTCATATTCTTCAATATGGCAGGCTTCCATCGTGGGCTTGACCAGCTCAGCTGCCATGATGTGGTAGTCTTCGCCGATCTTGACGAAAGCATATTCAATATCAGGGTTCAGGCAGGTCGCCACGTTGGCAGGCAACGTCCAAGTCGTGGTCGTCCAAATCACGATCCATGCCTTATCCAGCGGAATATTGTGCTTGGCCAGAACGCCCTTGGGATCAGCGGTCAGCTTAAAGCGGACATAAATGGAATCGCACTCATCCTCGGCATATTCGATTTCGGCTTCAGCCAGCGCCGTACGGTCTTCCGGGCACCAGTAAACAGCCTTCATGCCCTTGTAGATGTACCCTTTTTTGGCCATCTCGCCAAAGATTTCGACCTGACGAGCCTCAAATTCAGGGCGCAGTGTCAGGTAGGGATTTTCAAAGTCGCCCTGCACGCCAAGACGCTTGAACTGGTCGTTCATAACGTCAATATGCTCGGTAGCAAACTCCTTGCAGATCTTGCGCAGTTCCAGCTTGGAAACGCCGGACTTGTTATCGCCCAAAGAGCCCAAAGCCTTCAACTCAATGGGGAGGCCGTGGGTATCATAACCGGGCACATAGGGAGCCTGGAAACCCGCCATGTTCTTGTAGCGGATGATGATATCCTTGATAATCTTGTTCAGCGCAGTACCCATGTGGATGCTGCCGTTGGCATACGGAGGGCCATCATGCAGAATGTAACGGGGCTTACCCTCGTTATTGCGAATCATCTGCTCGTAGACGTGGTTCTGCTCCCAGTCCTCCAGCATTTTGGGTTCCTTTTTCGGCAGGCCGGCCCGCATTTCAAAGGGCGTCTGCATCTTGTGGATGGTATCATTGTAATTCTGCGGCAAGATTTCCTACTCTCCTCTATTTGGAAAATTTCTTTTCTGTATCTGCAGGCTCAACTGTCAAAGTCTACGCCTTCAAAATTATCGAACGCGGGGGAAGCCAACTCCTCCTGCGGTTCTGCAGCAGCCTTGGGCTTGCGGGATGCACGCTTTCCCGTGCTGGATTTTCTGGTTTTGCGCGCCGGCTTTTCCACCGGAGGATCATCATACAACCCCGCGCCCGGCTGGAACGGAAGTTCCTCCTGCGGCTGCGCAGCGGGCTGTACAGGTGCTGCAATTTCTTCCGGTTCTTCCGGATGCGGCGCAATCGCAAATTCCACTGTGTCTACTTTTTCAGCTTCCTCTTCCGTAGACTCGGTCTGCTGCACGTTGCCTGCTGCATAATAACGGGCATCCGGCTGTGCAGCTGTTTCCTGCTGCACCGGTTGCACGGGTGATGCAGGCTGCACCGGTTCCGTATAAACAGGTTCCGGCGGCGCGGTCTGCACGGGCTCTGCCACGGCAGCAGGCTGAGCAGTTTCGGTTTGCTCCGGCTCATCCTCCGGTTTCTTGTACTCCGGCAGTTTGCTGATCAGGTTGATATGTTTGCGGTACATTTCCATCAGCGAACGTTTAAAACTGTCCGCTTCGCTTTTCAGCGTGACCACTTCCTGTTTTGCCAGCTCCACATCATCTCTCGCGCGCTGCTCACGGTCATCCGCCTTCATGTTGGCAGCCCGGATAATTTCCGCTGCCTTCTGCTTGGCCTCACGGATCACGTTTTCTCCCAACCGCTGGGCATTGATCATCGTTGTGCGCAGGGTATCCTCCTCTGCGCGATATTGGTCGATGCGCTGAGCAAGCACCACGAGTTTTTTCTGCAAATCGTCGTTTTGTGCCGACAATTCCTCCATGCTCTCCGCAACCTGTTTGAGATAATCGTCCACATCATCGCAGCGATAGCCGCGCATAGACTTTTCAAATGTTACGCGGCGGACATCCTCAGAAGATATCATGATTTTCCTCCTGTATTCGGACTTTCCGGGGTAAGCTATCTGCCAAAAGCGGTTCTACGCTTCAGTACTGAAAGAAAGAAATAAAAACACGGTCTTTTCGGCTCTTGCCGCCGATTTCGACCAGTTGGTAACGCCCCACACCACGCACCGTAAAAATATCCCGAGCATAGACGGGCTCGTGAGCAGCCCGCAACGGCAGATGGTTGATTTCTACACGTCCTGCCGCAATATAGTCTGCAGCTTTCGTCCGCGAGGTATGCATCATAGCGGCCAGTACCGCATCGGCCCGCAAAGAAGAAACCGTCGCTTCCTTCAGCGCTCGTTCTTCCCCCTGGTACAGATGTTCCGGAATCTGTTCACAAGGCGAAACCCGGACCGGGCATTTGCCCGCGATTGTCAGTTCGGAAGCGATGAAATCCTGCTTATCTGCCAGCACCACCGCATAGCAGGATGCCGCATCTTTGGGATCACATAGCAAATCGCCCAAGCAAGCCCGATCCAATCCCAGCCCCAGAATAGAACCGAGATAATCCCGATGACCGGGCAGCTTTTCTGCTCCGGAAGCAGCCAGCATCTGAAGATAAGCAAGCGGTTCTTCCTGCCAGGCATCCGCCGGTTCCAGACAGAGCACCTTACGTTCGGCGCCTTCATAACCGCCCCAAAAGCGGAACTCCTCAAACGATGCCTTATGGCAGGCGGCTTCGGCCAGAATCTGTTCCCGGTCTGAAAGAAATCCTGTATAACGGGGAATCCCGCGATTTTGGGCCACACGGCAGAGCTCTTCCACGCGGCGCATCAATCTGCGCTCTTCATCATTTTGCGGCGGAATGAAACCCCGTGCCGCAGCACTATCAGAAGAAGACGCCATTATTTTCCAGTTCGTCAATCAGGTCGCCCATAATATCAACGTTATAAGGGGTAATGATGAAAGTACTGGTTGCCACCCGCTTGATCTGACCGTTGTTGGCATAGGCAACGCCGGACAAAAAGTCGATCAGGCGACGGGAAACTTCCTTACCGGTAGACTCCAGGTTCAACACAACGGTACGCTTGGCGTTGAGCTGGTCAGCAATCGTGGAGGCATCCTCAAACCGTTCAGGCTTGACCAGCACAACCTGCAGCTGCGTGGTTGCGTTGATATTTACCACTTTGTTGCTATGCTGTTTGACTTCAGCCTGAGAATAACTCTGTACAGCGGCGCCCTGGCCGCCGGCAAAGATTTCGTCCTCGGTATCATCTATATAAGAATCGCCTTCCGGGTCGATTCCAAGCTTACTCTTCAAACTGTCAAACATAGACATCGTCGTTACTCCTTTGGTCGAACCTGCGCATGGGTACGCGCAGGAACTGTTACAGCGATATACACTAAATATTATCTTCTTTTTTATGTCAATTGTCAATATCAAACGGACAGTTTCTGCGCTACAGCAACTTGCCGTCCTGCAGATTTGTTCCCTGCACAATAATCTCATCATACAGGCGCACTTCGTTGTCCGTTCCGATTGCGCCGTCAGCAGGGATCAGGATATAATTTTCATCTTCGTACAAGGTCGTGATTTTCAAAAAGCGCTGCAGGTTTCCGTATTTTACATACACTCCGCGGGCACCATCCACAATATGCAGCGCTTCTTTATCAATACGGATTCCCTCATACGTCTTAATATCGATCTGCGCCGTTTCCTGCCCAAAGTTCAAGATTTCTGCATTGATCGTCTGGCATTCAAACACCAGCTTGGCAAGTCCCGATTCCTCATCGGTATTCATTTCCACAAGCGTTGCGGCAAGCGGAGTATTCTGCTTGCCGGGCACACTGATTTTTACCGATGTAATGCCATCAAACCGCGCTGCGGTTTCCAGATCACAGACGGCATAAAACCGCCAGCTGAATCCTGTGGCGATCTGACCGGCACAATTGGTATCTGTTGCAGGGAATCCATCCGTCAACATCTGCTGCAATTCTGCAGGAGATGCACCGTCCAGCGCAGCCTGGTCCGTGACAATGGGCGCCATGGCCTCGGCACTGCTGAAATAGCCGTTGGTACTGGCCGTGATCGTCTGCAAAGAACTGAGCTGACTGTTGATCTCATCATACTCTGCCTGCAGCGAACTGATGGTCTGGGAAAAATCTCCTGTTTGGCCGGTGCTGACTTGCAAACGGTTCTGTGCGAGCAAGAATTCATCCTCTGCATCGGTAATTCCGCTGTACTCAGCCGTATCCAGCTTATCCAGCAGATTGTACAGTGCCTGCCGCGTCTGAGTTGTCAGTACCGAGAGATCGCTGCCGGTAGAGTTCTGTGACTTACTCAACAGATCAATGGCACGCCCCAAGCGGTCAATGCGTTCCCGCAGCAAGCCCTGTGCATCATCGGTATAGCACTCCGCCACCACCGTACCATTGCTGACACGTTCACCATCCTTTACCAGATACCCAAGGTTTCCGGTACCGGGAACGGAAACCGTTTCAAAGGAAACGACCCCATCCAGGGTGACACTATCGGCCATTGTGTAGGCAATGGCGGTTTCCGTCTTATAGGACTGGTGAAAGATCACGAAGCATTGTATGACCACATACAAGGACACAGCGATCAGCAAAACGATGCCGATTGCTTTGGCGATATGCCCCATGGCAGAGCGCGTCTTTGTGGAATCCATGCAGTGCTTCGCCTCCTTCCCTCTCAGTCCTGCAAAAATTTCTGTACCAATGTTATGGCATACTGTGTAACGTTTTCCTCATCCACATACAGCCACACAGCCTCGTTTTGGTGCCGAAACCAGGTAAGCTGCCGTTTGGCGTATTGGCGCGTCGCCTGTTTCAGGCGGGTTGTACATTCTTCCAGCGTTTGCCTGCCCTCAAAATAAGGAAAAAACTCTTTGTATCCAATCGCCTGTGCCGCTGTACGATAGTTTTCTTTCTTCTTCCACACAAGCTCTGCTTCCTTCAGAACACCGTCTGCCACCATACGGTCAACACGCTGATCGATACGTCGGTATAAAACCGAGCGATCGCGGCAAGTCAGACACAGACACAGCGAACGAAACGGCGGCGTTTCCGGTCTGGAATTCTGCTGCTGTTCGCTCATTCGGCGCCCCGTTATTTCAAACAGTTCCAGCGCCCGAATCACACGGGGAAGATTGTTGGGGTGCACTTTAGCGGCATAAACCGGGTCAATCGCCGTAAGGCGATCATGCAAAACCTGCACACCGTTCGTCTGTGCCTCCTGCTGCAATCGCCTGCGAAGTTCCGGGTCTGTCTGTTCCGGAGCAAATGTCACACCATTCAGCAGGCTTGTGATGTACAAGCCTGTTCCTCCGACAACTAACGGCAGTTTTCCCCTGGCCGAAATCTGCGCAATCAAATCAGCCGCAGCAGGCACAAAATCCGCAACACTGTAGGGCTGTTCCGGCGAAAGGAAATCCAACAAATGGTGCGGAATTCCTTCACGCTCTTCCATCGTTGCCTTCGCCGTTCCAATCGAAAGTTCCCGGTATACCTGCATGGAATCGGCATTGATGATTTCCCCGCCGAATTCCTTGGCCAGAGCAACGGAGAGGGCTGTTTTTCCTGTAGCTGTAGGGCCTCCGATCGCCACCACACGCAAACGGTCAGACAAGGCGTCCAAACTGCTTTTCCAGCTCCTTCCGGGTAATTTTCAGTACGCAGGGGCGGCCATGCGGGCAAAATGGCGGGATAGAGCCATCCAGAATATTCTGCGCCAGGGACAACATTTCCAACTCGCTGGTGCGGTCCCCCGCCTTGATGGCTGCACGGCAGGCAATGGAGTGCAGAACCCACTCGGTCTTTTCCCGTAGCGCATCCCGGCTGCCATCCACAAAGCGGGACGCCAGTTCCACGACCATATCCTCCACATCGTCCACCGGCACATCCGCCGGTACGGCGCGAACCATAACCGTTGAGCCACCGAAATCTTCTACTTCCAGACCGGCATCATTGAGCATCTCCACATTTTGCAACAGCGCCTGTTTCTCCGCAGCCGTCAGATTGACCTGTACAGGCACCAGCAGCATCTGTGCAGGTACATTGCCATAATCTTTAGCCAATTTTTCAAACAGGATGCGCTCGTGGGCAGCGTGCTTGTCAATCAGGCAGAGCTCGCCTTCCCGCTCCGTGATAATATAGGTCTTGAACACTTCCCCCACCAGACGCAAAGGCTGAACACTCGGCGGAGCCATTGTAGTCTGCTGCGGGGTTTCCGTTTCCTGGGGCAAAGCACTCAGGGCGTGCATGCTTTGCTGCTCCGGTTCCGGGACTGTTGGCGGCGCCGGCTCATTTTCTTCCTGAATGGTCGGAATCACCGCCGTCTTTTCTGTAACTGTTGCCGGAATTTCTTGCTTTTCTTCCGGCAAGTCAGGCAGAATATCCAGCACCGTGTCATTGCGTACCGTAGAAACAGCCGGCTGCGGCGCAATCGGCTTGGGAGCAGGCGCCGTCTGGTAGCGCGGCGCAGGAGATTCTACCGAAACTACCCCGGGCAAGGGACGTACCGGCACAGAGTCAGTCAACTTGTTCAATGCCCGATATTCTGCCGCTGACAGTGTTGTAAAGCGAGGTTTTTCCGGCGCGTGCGGAGGAACCAGCGTTGCAGGTGCGGTCGGTTCTGGCTCAGCCGCAGCAGGCTTGGGGGCAGGTGCGTCCTGCGCCATTGCAAATCGGCATTCACCACTACCGGGGGTTGTCAATGCCATGCGCACCGACCGGTATACGGCGTCAAAGACATCGCTCTCTCTGGCAAAACGTATTTCGGTTTTGGCGGGATGAACGTTGACGTCGACCAGATCGGCCGGCATATCCAGCATAAGTACTGCGCCAGGGAACTTGCCCTGCATCATAGTTCCTTTGTAAGCATTTTCCAGCGCAGCCATCATGGTACGGTTTTTGACATACCGTCCGTTAACAAAAAAGTGCTGCGTACCGCGGCTTGCCCGGCAGGCCCGGGGCGGTGTGATCAGACCTGTAATATGATAAACACCGCTGCCGCCGTCTACCGGAAGGAGGTCACGAGCAAAATCACGCCCCAACACAGCATACACGGCGCTGCGCAAATCCCCATCTCCCGGTGTCAGAAATTGCTGCTTGCCTTCCCGAATCAGGCGAAAACTGATTTCCGGATGGGACAGGGCGGCATGAAGTACCGTTTCCGCCACATAGGTTCCCTCACTGGCGTCCTTTTTCAGGAATTTCATGCGGGCGGGCGTATTATAAAACAGTTCATTGACCGTAATCGTTGTACCCACGGGGCGGGCTCCGGGTTCCATGCCTTTCGGTTCGCCGCCCTCGATGCGATAGCAACAGGCATATTCATCCTGCTCCGTGCGGGTCAGCACTTCCACTTTGGCAACGCTGGCAATGGACGCCAGGGCTTCGCCGCGGAATCCAAGGGTATGGATATGGTTCAGATCCTCTGCCGAAGCAATCTTGCTGGTTGCATGGCGGATAAACGCTTTATCAATGTACTCCGCTTCGATACCGCTGCCATTATCCACGATCTGCAGCTGGGCGATTCCGCCGCGCGTGGCAGACAATGTGATCTGGGTCGCACCGGCATCAATGGCATTTTCCAGCAGTTCCTTGGCAACCGATGCCGGGCGTTCCACCACTTCACCGGCCGCAATCAATTCCGCCGTATGTTTGTCCAGTACGCGGATCTCTGCCATGCAATTCACCTGCCTTTAGTCTTTATCCAATACATTTTTCAGTTCATACAAAAAGTTCAACGCTTCCAGCGGCGTCAGGGTTTCAATATCAACGCTGTGCAGTTTATCCACCACTTCACTGGGCACGGCAGGATTGTTGTAGGCTTCCACCGTTTCAAAATCCAGTTGCATGGTCTGGTTGCGCCCCGGTGCATTGGCTTCCAGCTGACGCAGAATCACGTGGGCGCGTTTGGTCACGCTGGAGGGCAGACCGGCCAGTTTGGCAACTTCGATACCATAACTGTCATCCGCCGGGCCTGCCACAATACGCCGCAGGAATGTAATGTCCTCTCCGCGCTTCTTGACGGCAATATTGTAGTTTTTGACGCCGTAGATATCTTTGTCCATGCCGGTAAGCTCATGATAATGGGTTGCAAACAGCGTCTTGCACCCAATGTTATCACAAATATACTCCACCACAGCCCGGGCAATACTCATGCCGTCAAACGTAGAAGTACCGCGGCCAATCTCGTCCAGAATCACCAGACTGTTCTTGCTGGCGTGACGCAGAATTTCAGCCACCTCCGTCATCTCGACCATAAAGGTAGACTGTCCGGCTGCCAGATCATCCGAAGCACCGACGCGGGTAAAAATAGCGTCTACTACGCCAATGTGCGCACTGGAGGCCGGCACAAAGCAACCGATCTGTGCCATCAGGGCAATCAAGGCATTCTGCCGCATGAAAGTCGATTTACCGGCCATATTGGGACCGGTGATCAGCAGCATACGGTTTTCGCCCTCATCCAGCAGGGTGTCGTTGGGCACAAAGAGCGTACCTTTCAGCATCTGCTCAATGACCGGATGACGCCCCTCCTTGATTTCGATGACACCGCTTTCGTCCACCGTCGGCCTCACATAGTTGTTCTGCACGGCCACTTCGGCAAACCCGGCCAGCACATCCAACTGTGCAACCGCCAGCGCTGTGCGCTGAATCCGTACGATCTGGGCCGAAATATCCGCCAGAAGGTCTGCAAACAGCTGATGTTCCAACACCAGCAACCGCTCGTTGGCTCCCAGAATCTTGTTTTCCAGTTCCTTGAGTTCTGGGGTGATGTAACGTTCCCCTGTCGTCAGGGTCTGCTTGCGGGTAAAGTTGTCCGGGACCGAGTCTGTATAAGAGCGACTGACTTCAATATAATAGCCGAACACCTTATTGAAGCCGATTTTCAACTTGGGGATTCCTGTTTCCTCACGCAATTTAGCTTCCAGACTGGCCAGGTATCCCTTGCCGCCGTGCATGATGTCGCGCAGTTCATCCACTTCGCTGTTGTACCCGGCGCGAATGGCACCACCGTCTTTCAGCGTGGCCGGCGGATCATCCACCAGAGCGGTGGTGATTTTCTGCAGCAGATCATCCAGCGGGTCGATCTGCTCTGCCAACTGTTTCAGCAAAACCGCACCGCAGCCAGCAGCCTGTGTTTTTACCTCCGGAAGGCGCGCACAGGTATCCCCCAGGGCTTTCACTTCCCGCGGCGTTGCAGATCCATACAGGATACGGGTCGTCAGGCGTTCAATATCAAATACGTGGGACAGTGCTTCTTTCAGATCCGCTCGGGCGATGTTGGCTGTATACAGCGCCTGCACTGCTTCCAGACGGGCGTTGATTGCCTGGGCGTCCACCAGCGGCTGTTCGATCCAGGAACGAAGCATCCGCTTGCCCATGGATGTTTCGGTTTTGTCCAACACCCAAAGCAACGTGCCGCGCTTCTCCCGCCCGCGCATCGTTTCCGTCAGTTCCAGGTTGGCACGGGTCACGGGCGACAGACGCATATACTGTGCATCGGCGTAGTTCTCCACCGTCTTGATGCGTTCCAGGCCATGCTTCTGCGTTTCCTGCAGGTAATTGAGCAATGCCGACATTGCGTACGGAACCAGTGCATCGCCTTCATACCCCAGCGTTGCTCGCCAATCCGCACCGAATTGCCCCGCCATCGTAGATTCCATCAGGGCCTCTTTATAGCAGGATTCTTCCCGCAGTTCCACCAGCGCACTGGTATGCTGCTTGATGTAGGCGGTAACGTCCTTGAAGTCCAGCATAGACGGACAAATCAGGATCTCGCTGGGCATATAACGGCACAGTTCTGTAATGATGGCTCCGCCGATTTTTTCGGCATTGAGTTCTGTGGCGCGCGCTTCGCCGGTGGAAATATCGGCGAAGCAGATGCCTGCCTGCCAGCGGCCACGGCGACGCTTGCAGTAAATACTGCACAGATAGTTGTTTTTATCCTCTGCCAGCATACTGCTCTCAATGACGGTGCCCGGCGTAACCACGCGGATAATATCCCGTTTGACAAGCCCTTTGGCCAGCGCCGGGTCTTCCATCTGCTCACAGATGGCCACTTTGTATCCCTTGGCAATCAGGCGGGCTACATAGGTTTCATAGGAGTGGAACGGAACCCCGCACATGGGCGCACGTTCTTCCTTGCCGCAGTTTTTCCCGGTCAGCGTCAGTTCCAGTTCCCGCGAAGCTGTGAGGGCATCGTCATAGAACATCTCATAAAAGTCGCCGACACGGTAAAAGAGAATTTCATTGGGATGCTGTTTCTTGATCTCAAAATACTGCTGCATCATGGGCGATACTGCTTGTTCGGCCATGTTTCACACTCCTGTTACTTCTCAAAAATCCGTTTTTCTGCCCTCATCAATGGCAGCCGCCGCAGGTGGCGCAGCTGCCGGTGCAACCGCCCTCGGGTTCACGGACAGTCATGGGATCGCCGCCGTTCATGGCAGTGTTGATGATGGCATCGATATAGCTGACCATGGCTTCACACTCTGCCTTGGCAGCGGTGTAACGTACCATGCCCTCGCTGGCCATGATCTGGCTGTACAGATCATTGATGCGCTGGTTCAGTTCCGCAACGCGCGCAGCATCAGTTTCAGCCTTGGCACTCTCATTGTTGAGATCCAGACGGGCCAGATTGAATTCCCCGATCATGTTCTGCAGTTCCTGGTCGGCGTCATTGGCACGGCGCGCCGCATCCAGTTCCAGATACCGGGGATCGGTCTGCATCGCAGCCGCAGCTTTCTTGAACAAATCCATGCAATCCATTTTCTATAACTCCTTTGTTGTTATTCTTTTTCTTCCGATACCAATTCTCCGGTCAGCAGTGCTGCCCGCGAGCCCGTAAGGCGAACCTGTGCCCACTGGCCGATCAGACTTTCCGATGCGGGAAATTCCACCACCAGGTTGTTATCCAATCTTCCGTTCACCGTACCCGGCGTGCGGCCGGCGGCCTCTGCCAGAACGCGCACAGTCTGCCCCGCCATAGCGGCCACTGCAGAAAATGCAAACTCATCCTGGGTGCGCAGCAAACGTTCCATCCGGGCCGCTTTTTCAGCATGTGTCGTGGGGTCCGGCATCTTTGCTGCCGGCGTACCGTTGCGCTTGGAATAAATGAACGTGAACAGCTGCATATAGCCGACTTTGCGCACCAAATCCAGCGTTGCCTGGAAATCTTCCTCGGTTTCGCCCGGGAAGCCCACAATAATGTCGCTGGAGAAGGTTACGCCAGGAATCTTGTTGCGGGCATAATCCACCAGCTCCAGGTACTGTTCCACCGTGTAATGGCGGTTCATCTGCTGCAGCAGGCGATTGCTGCCGGACTGCACAGGCAAATGAATGTGTTTACAAAGATGCGGCTGTGCCGCGATGGTATCGATCAGTTTATGGCTGGCATCCTTGGGATGACTGGTCATAAAACGGATCTGATAATCACCGGGCACCGCGCAGAGCAGATTGAGCAAATCGGCAAAGTCGATGGGATGTTCCAAGCCTTTGCCATAGCTGTTGACGTTCTGGCCCAGCAACGTGATTTCTTTGTAGCCTTTTGCAATCAGATCCTTGAATTCCGCCAGAATCGCATCCGGTTCCCGGCTGCGCTCCCGCCCGCGTACATAGGGTACAATGCAATAGGTGCAGAAATTGTCACAACCATACATGATCGGCAGCCAGGCCCGGAATCCGGAATCCCGCCGAATGGGCAGATCCTCCACCACAGCATTGCGCTGCTCGGGATTTTCCAGATAGCGTTTGCCGCGGCGCAGACGTTCCGCCAGCATGGAGGGCAGACGGTCGATTCCGTCCACGCCGAAAACCAGATCCACATACGGGTAACTCTGGCGCAATTTTTCCACGATATGGGGCTGCTGGGCCATACATCCGCACACGCCGATGATCAGCCGCGGATTCTGCTCTTTGAGCTTTTTGAGCGCACCGATGTTGCCAAACACACGCTGTTCGGCATGTTCCCGTACCGCACAGGTATTGAACAGAATCAAATCGGCATCTTCCAGGGTATCGCACAGTCCGAAACCGACGTCCTGCAAAACCCCCCGGATTTTTTCGCCGTCATTCACATTTTGCTGGCAACCGTAGCTGCGCACAAACGCCAAGGGCGGCGTTTCATAGTAAGCTGCCAGCGTTTTGGCAGCCGCTTCGTTATGGATATAAGTCAGTTTTTCCAAGAGAATTCTCCTTAAGGGCACACAAATCCAATATACCGTAATAGTATAGCAAATTACCCGGAAAAGTACAAGCGGTTGTTTTCCTTTTTTGTGAGGCATACGCTATCCTGTGGTTTGCGATACTGTGAAACCGCAGGCAAAAATCCGGGAATCCCCGTCATGCGGGAACTCCCGGATTGTACCGATTTTTATTTTTGCAGCTGTCTGGCGCGTTCCAGCATCGGCTTCAGATACTGACCCGTAAAGGAATCCGGATTTTCCGCCACTTCCTCCGGAGTGCCCGTTGCCACGATGCGACCGCCCCCGCTGCCGCCTTCCGGTCCAAGGTCAATAATATAGTCAGCGCGCTTGATCACATCCAGGTTATGCTCGATCACAATGACCGTATTGCCGGCATCCACCAATTTGTCAAGCACCTTCACAAGACGGTGCACATCCGCCACATGCAAGCCGGTGGTGGGTTCATCCAGGATATACACAGTCTGCCCGGTGCCACGGCGTGCCAGCTCGTTGGCCAGTTTGACGCGCTGCGCCTCGCCGCCCGAGAGGGTCGTGGCGGCCTGGCCCAGTTGGATATAGCCAAGCCCCACTTCCTGCAGCGTTTGCAGCTTGCGGGCAATCTTCGGGATATTGGCAAAGAAGTTGCAGGCCTCCTCCACCGTCATATCCAGCACATCCGAAATGTTTTTATCCTTGTACTTCACTTCCAGCGTTTCCCGGTTGTAGCGTTTGCCTTTGCAGACATCACAGGGCACATAGATATCCGGGAGGAAATGCATCTCGATCTGCAAGATACCGCCGCCTTCGCAGGCTTCGCAGCGGCCACCCTTGACATTGAAGCTGAAACGCCCCGGACCATATCCGCGCATTTTGGCATCCTGCGTGCTGGCAAACAGCGCACGGATATCCCCAAACACTCCTGTATACGTGGCCGGGTTGGAACGCGGTGTACGGCCGATGGGCGACTGGTCAATACCAATGACTTTATCCACCCATTCCATGCCCTGCACTTCTTCGCATTGTCCCGGCCGGCTGCGGGCGCCATTCAGCGCGGCAGCCAGCGTTTTGTAAAGGATCTCATTGATCAGGGTGGATTTTCCCGATCCGGATACGCCGGTCACGCAGATCATTTTGCCCAGCGGAAAATCCACCGTAATATTTTGCAGGTTATTCTCATGCGCTTTGACCACCCGCAGGAACTTACCGTTCCCTTCCCGGCGCGTTTCCGGCACCTCCACAAACTTGCGACCGGAGAGATAGGCTCCCGTAACGCTTCGTTTCACCTTGCAGATGTCGGCTACGCTGCCCGCGGCGACAATTTCGCCACCGTGTACACCGGCACCGGGCCCCACATCCACAATATAGTCCGCCTGCCGCATGGTGTCTTCATCATGCTCCACAACGATCAGGGTATTGCCAAGGTCCCGCAGCCGCTTCATGGTTGCGATCAGTTTGTCATTGTCGCGCTGATGCAGACCGATACTCGGCTCGTCCAACACATACAGGACACCGGTGAGCGCACTGCCGATCTGGGTCGCCAGACGAATTCGCTGACTCTCGCCGCCCGACAGCGACGCCGCCCCGCGGGACAGAGTCAAATATCCCAAACCCACACTTTCCAGGAATCCCAAGCGCTCTTTGACCTCTTTAAAGATCGGTGCGCCGATCATTTCATCGCGCTCACTGACCTTTGCGGTCTTGATGAACTCCAGTTCCTCACTGACGCTCTTATCACAGAAATCCGCAATGTTGATGCCCCCCACCGTAACCGCCAGACTCGTCGGCTTCAGTCGTCGGCCATGACAGGCCGGGCATTCTTCACTGGACATAACCTGCGCAATTTCTTCCTTGACCCATTCGCTGCTGGTTTCGCGGAAACGCCGTTCCAGATTGGGAATAATCCCCTCAAACTGGTTATAGTAGGTCCCGGAGCCAAACATACTTTCGCGCTGCATCTCAATACGTTCCTCACCGGTACCGTAGAGGAGCGCGTGAAGCGCTTCTTTGCTGAACTCTTTGATAGGAGTATCCAGTGTAAAGCCATATCGCTTGCCAAGGGCCACGTAGGTCATCTCTGAGATGGAACCTTCCGCATAATACCATCCGCTGGCCTTGATGGCACTTTCCCGGATGGATTTGCGCTTGTCAGGAATCACTCTGGCAGGGTCCACCTTCATAAAGGTGCCCAAACCGGTACATTTTTCGCAGGCACCAAAAGGATTATTGAAGCTGAACATCCGCGGTGTCAGTTCTTCCACCGAAACACCATGCTCCGGGCAAGCATAACTCTGGCTGAACATCATAGGCTCACCGCCAATTACATCCACCACAACCAAACCACCGGTCTGCGCCAAAGCGGTTTCAATGGAATCTGCCAGACGCCCGCGTACCGTATCGTTGATAACAAGGCGGTCTACCACGATTTCTACGGTATGCTTGATGTTCTTTTCAAGACTGATCTCTTCACCGAGATCGTACATATTGCCATCGATCCGCACACGGGCAAAACCGGCACGGCGTGCCGCATCCAGTTCCTTAGCCTGAGTGCCTTTGCGTCCCCGTACTACCGGTGCCAGGACCTGGAACCGCGTACGTTCCGGCAATTTCATGACTTCATCCACCATTTCATCAATGGTCTGCTGCGTAATCTCACGGCCGCAGATCGGACAATGCGGCACGCCGATACGCGCATACATCAGGCGGAGATAATCGTAAATTTCCGTCACCGTACCCACGGTAGACCGCGGATTGTGGCTGGTGGTTTTTTGATCAATGGAAATGGCCGGAGATAAACCCGTGATCTCATCCACATCCGGCTTTTCCATCTGCCCCAAAAACTGCCGCGCATAGCTGGACAGACTTTCCATATAACGGCGCTGTCCATCGGCAAAGATCGTATCAAATGCAAGGCTGGACTTACCGGAGCCGGAAAGCCCTGTCATGACAATCAGTTTGTTCCGCGGAAGTTCCAAATCCACATTTTTAAGATTATGCTCCCGCGCGCCTTTAATCACGATCCGATTGTTCGGATCGATCTTGATTTTCGACTTTCTTTTCGTTTCTTTCGGTGCAGTATTCAATTTTTATATTTCCTCCTGCCCTTTCTGGTTTTTGCTGCCGCTTTCCGTTCACTTGCATCTGCCGTTGTCGGGTCTTCACCGCGCTCCAGGCGGGCAATTTCATCACGCAGCTGTGCAGCCAGTTCAAACTGCAGCAGCCGGGCCGCTTCTTTCATTTCCTTTGTCAGGCGCTCAATGGTTTGCTGACGTTCAACACGGCTCATACGGTGCTGCCGCATCCGCTTGTTTTCCTCGCTCATGCTGATTTCCAGCCCGTCCCCGATGGCCTTCACAATGGTTTTCGGGGTGATGCCATGTTCCTGGTTGTAGGCATCCTGAATGGCACGGCGGCGTTCGGTTTCCATAATGGCGCGTTCCATGCTGGGGGTGATCTCGTCAGCATACATCAGAACCACACCATTGGCATTCCGGGCTGCGCGGCCAATGGTCTGGATCAGGCTGGTTTCGCTGCGCAGGAAGCCTTCCTTGTCGGCATCCAAAATGGCAATCAACGAAACTTCCGGCAGGTCCAGGCCTTCGCGCAGCAGGTTGATGCCAACGATGACATCAATGGCACCCACGCGCAGGTCTTTGATGATTTCCATGCGCTCAAAAGTGTCCACCTCATGATGCATATATTTGGTTTTTACGCCATGCTCTTCCAGATAATCGGTCAGATCTTCCGCCATTTTGACGGTAAGCGTGGTAACCAGCGCGCGTTCCCCACGTTCAATGCGTTGCTGGATCTCACCCAGCAGATCTTCGATTTGCCCTTCCACCGGACGTACCGTGATCAGCGGGTCCAGCAAACCGGTCGGTCGGATGACCTGTTCTGCCACGCGGCTGGAGTGTTGGCGTTCATACTCACCCGGTGTGGCGGATACAAAAATTTTCTGGTGTACTTTCTTTTCAAATTCCTCAAACCGCAGCGGGCGGTTATCAAAGGCGGACGGCAGCCGGAAGCCGTATTCTACCAGCGTTTTTTTCCGACTATAGTCTCCACCGTACATACCACGGACCTGCGGAAGCATAACGTGGCTTTCGTCTACCATAAGCAGAAAATCATCCGGGAAATAATCCAGCAGAGTGGTCGGTGTAGATCCCGGTGCCCGTCCGGACAATACAGCCGAATAATTTTCAATGCCCTTGCACATGCCGACTTCCTGCAGCATTTCCATATCATAATTGGTTCGCTGCTGAATCCGCTGCGCTTCCAGCAGCTTGCCTTCCTCGGTAAATTTTTTGACCTGCTCCTCCATCTCGACAGCGATCTTGGCAAGACCTTCTTTCATCTTTTCAGGTCCTACAATATAATGACTGGCCGGGAAAATGGCCACATGGCGCACCACGTTTTTGTGCTCCCCCGTAAGCGGGTCAAATTCGATAATGCGATCCACCTCATCACCGAAGAACTCCACACGAATGGCATACTCATCGTTGTAGGCCAGATGAATATCCACCGTATCCCCCTTAACACGGAACTTATTCCGGATAAAGTTCATATCGTTGCGTTCGTACTGAAGTTTGACAAGGCGGTTGCAAAGTTCATCCCGCTCGATCTGCATACCGGGGCGCAGGCTGATGACCATACTGCGGTAATCAATGGGATCGCCCAAAGAGTAAATGCAGGAAACACTGGCTACAATGATGACATTGCGCTGTTCCGAAAGGGCTGCCGTGGCAGAATGGCGCAGCCGATCGATTTCATCATTGATAGCGCTGTCCTTTTCGATATAGGTATCCGTGGAAGGTATATAGGCTTCCGGCTGGTAGTAATCATAATAGGAAACAAAGTATTCCACAGCATCGTCCGGAAAAAAGCTGCGCATCTCCGTACAGATCTGGCTGGCCAGCGTCTTGTTTGGTTCCAGAATCAGTGTGGGGCGATTACACCGGGCAATGATGTTGGCCATAGTAAAGGTCTTGCCGGAGCCGGTAACGCCCAGCAGTGTCTGCGCTTCGTCCCCTGCTTCAATTCCCTGCACCAGGGCCTCAATCGCCTGCGGCTGATCGCCGGTTGGCTGAAAAGGTGCCTTCAGATGGAAAACTTCATCCATAACAAACCTCGCTTATATTAACAACGTTTTGTTGTAACCAGATTATAGCATAGGCACTTTTATAAGTAAAGGCCCTTGCCCACATTTTGTGTAGCCTCTTGCAAAAAATGCACCCTGCCGCCTGTGGCGGCAGGGTGTCGGTTCAACGCCTGCTGGATGCATTTAAAATATCGTTGCTGGCGCGGTACTCCGGCAAACAACCACGTTCCCGCATAGAACAGGACTCATCCCCTGCCACAATGATATGATCGATCACGCTGACGCCCAGGGGATCCAAGGCTTTCATAATACCAATGGTGGATATAAGATCCGCTTCGCTGGGCACCGCCAGCCCCGTAGGATGATTGTGCGCCAGAATTCCACAGGTTGCATCCGTACGTGCCACATCGCGCAGCAACTTGCGCGTATCAATATGCACCCGGTTGGGCACCCCCTCCGCAACACGCAGATCACGGATTGGACGGCATTTGTCATCCAGCAGGATCAGATAAAGAAGTTCATTTTGCAACCCCAGAAATAGCGGTTTTACATATTCCACAGCAGCTTCCGCATGGTCAAGCGCCACACGCTGCTTTCTTTTTTTCAATTCATAATAACGGCTGAAGGACATGACCGTAGAAATCACACGAGCGCTTTTGGCTCCGATTCCTTCCACCCTCATCAGTTCTTCGGGATCAGCCTCCATGACCTTGCAGAAATTCCCGAAATGCTGAATCAGGCGATGGGCTAACGCATTGGTATCTTTACGTGGTATTGCCAAAAAGAGAAGGTATTCCAATGCTTCATGCTCGGCCAAACTTTCCAGCCCGTCACGGTCCACCCGCGCCTGCATACGCGCCCGGTGGTTCTCATGGAGCGGATGCTCTTTGTTTTGGTCCATGCTTCCACATCCTTTTGCCTTTCCACTTTACCTTTGTTTCATTTTATTATATACTGTAAAAAACATTTTGCAAAGAGCGAATTTACAAAGTGAGGATTCCATGAAAAGTTTTACCGCAGGCCCCAATGAAAACGGTGTGCGTCTGAGCCGCTTTGTGGAAAGTGTAACGCAGCAGCTTCCACGCAGTTTGATGTACAAGGCTTTTCGCAACAAACGTATCAAGGTAAACGGAAAGCGGGCAGAACCGGATACGCGGCTTTCTTCCGGCGATGTGATTGAACTGTATATCAATGATGAGTTTTTCTCTGCCGAGCAGGTTTCTTCCAAACCAAAACCTGTGCGTAGGCAGCCTTCCGTCACCATCATTTATGAAGATGAAAATTTTGCAGTTCTATATAAACCGGCGCATCTGCTTTGCCATAGCGACCGTACCGGAGATCCCAACCTGGTGGATGCCTTTGCCGCTTATCTGGAAGGAAAAGGCGAATATGATCCCCACGCGGAGCAGCGCTTTGCCCCCGCCTTGTGCAACCGCCTTGACCGCGGCACCGAGGGACTTGTTTTGGCCGCCAAAACTTATCCAGCCTTGCGGGATCTTAATGAAATCATCCGTACTGATCTTATGAAAAAAGAGTACCTTACAATTACCGTGGGAGCCCCTCCGGCGGGACGCCATGTAGCGTGGCTTCAGCACAGTGAAAAGAACAACAAGGTTCGCATCCACGCACGCGCCGGAGATGGCTATAAGCAAATCATTACGGATGTAACGGTGATTCGTCAGTCAGGCCCCTTTGCCTTGTGCCGTATTGGTTTGATTACTGGCCGTACGCATCAGATTCGCGCCCATCTTTCTTATCTGGGTCATCCGGTTCTTGGCGACATCAAATACGGAAACCGCAAAATGAACGAACGTACCGGTCTGAAAACGCAAGCGCTTTGCGCCCAGCGTTTGACCTTCGGCCGAATCCCCCCGGAAAATACCTTACAGTATCTCTCCGGTCGCGTGATTAAACTTGACGCCCCCGAAATTGTCAAACTATATGACAAGCTGACGAAACAACAATAAAAAACAAACCTCCGTTCCAATTTTGGAACGGAGGTTTGTTTTGCTTCACTCAAAAAGACTCTCGGAGATGTAACACAGCAACCGATTACGCGATGACAAAATGATAGATCAGCGACACCGCAATAATCAATGCACAGACAATTGCCGTGATCGGCGGAGCCCAATGGATGATACGTTCAGCCATAACGTCGTCTTCGCTGGCCTCATCATCGTCTGCATAACGACCGCGCTTTTTCCCACGCGGCGCATCATCCTCGTCCTCGTCATCATAGTCGAGTTCGTCAGTGTCATACATCTGAGTGCCTTCGTCGTCGTCCTCATCGTCGTCAAACAGACGGCCCTTGGGCGCATACCGGCGAACACGTTCCATTTCTTCGTCTTCCTCCTGCGCATACCCCTGCGGGTCATACGTAGCAGTGGCTCCATCGTCGTATTCTTCGGTCTGGTTGATAGCGGCCTGTGCCGCGGCTGCCGTAGCAGCAGGACTGGCCTGTGCGCGCTGAGGGTCAACGTTGTTGGCAACAGAATTGATTTCCTGCTGCTGCCGTTCCGCCGCACGCCGCGCATCCTCCAGGATGCCGGTCAAAGTCGCCTTGATGCCGGCGCGATCGCCACCACATTCAGAGCAGAAGGTGCAGTTTTCCTCGTTGGGATGGAATGCACCGCAAGCGCAGAACCAGCCATATTCCGTATCCTGCGGAACACAGGTAAGCTGGCTGTTACCGGTACGCTGCTGCAGCGTCTTCGTAATGGAAGCCGGCAGCACACGAGGCATCTGCAGCCGGACGCGCTTATAACCGCGCAGGTCCACCCCGCGGCCGTTCAGGAACGCACGGTCCTGCTCAACCTCCACGCTGGATACCGGCGTATCGCTGACATACACCGCATCGTCGCTGCCGAACACATCGCCCGGCTGCGCATCAAGCTGTTCGTAATAGAAATCGTCTTCGCACAGAACCTGGCCAGCGGCATCCTTGCACTTGAAGTGAACTACCAAACCAGTCAGGGGCTCTGTACCCACATTTTTGAAGGTAAGGCACACCGCAACTTCGCCGGTCACATCGCCTTTCAGCAATTCAACCCGTACAAACTGCACCGGGCTGCCGGCCGTGTAATAATTGGCGCGGGACTGCGCCATCAGGGAAAAATTCTGATCCATGATCCAACACCTACTTTTTACTCTTGGGCGTCCGGTCGGTCTGCATCCGGCTCGGCAGCAGTCTCAGGTTTCGGGGCTTCCTCCTGTTCAGGGGTCTGGACCGGAGCGGAAGTGTCCTGTTCCGGCTTGGCCGTTTCACCCTTTCCCAGATCGAACGGCGGCAATGTTCCGCCTTCCATCAGCGTTCTGAATTCATCACCGCTGATTTTTTCGCGTTCCATCAAAACGGTGGCTATCTTATGCAGCTCTGTCATGTGCTCCGTCAGCAGCCGCCGTGCCGTTTCGTATGCTTCATCTACAATATCACGGATTTCATTATCGATTTCCGACGCAATAGCCTCCGAATAGCCCTTTCCCTGGCCAAAATCACGGCCCAGGAACGTCTGCCCGGGATCACTGCCATATACAACAGGACCCATACGCTCAGAGAAGCCATACCGGGTAACCATCGCGCGAGCCGTATCCGTAGCACGCTGCAGGTCGTTCGACGCACCGGTCGAAATATCGTCGAGCACCAACTGTTCGGCCACACGACCGCCCAACAGAGAAACGATGTTTTCAAACATCGCCGTCTTGGTTACATAGCTGGGGTCCTTTTCCGGCAAATACATCGTATAGCCACCGGCCCCGCCACGAGAAATAATGCTGATCTGGTGCACGGGATCATGATGCTTGCCGAAATAGCCCGTAATTGCGTGACCGGTTTCATGGTAAGCGACCAGACGGCGCTCATCGTCCGTCACCACATGGCTCTTCTTCTCAGGGCCCATCATAACCTTAACGGAAGCCTCTTCGATTTCCGGCTCTGTGATGGCCTTTTTGCCGCGGCGAGCGGCCAGCAATGCCGCTTCATTGACAAGATTTTCCAGGTCTGCGCCCGAGAATCCTGCAGTAGTACGGGCGATTGTTTTCAGGCTGACATCCGGTCCGAGCGGCTTATTCTTGGTATGCACCTTAAGAATCTCCTCACGGCCCTTGACATCAGGCAGCCCAACATAAACCTGGCGGTCAAAACGCCCAGGACGCAGCAAAGCCTTGTCCAGAATGTCGGCGCGGTTGGTAGCCGCCATGACGATAACACCGTCGTTGGCATCAAAACCATCCATTTCCACCAGCAACTGGTTCAGGGTCTGTTCACGCTCATCGTGACCGCCGCCAAGGCCAGCGCCGCGCTGACGACCAACGGCGTCAATCTCATCGATAAAGACGATGGAAGGCATCGTCTTTTTGGCTTTTTCAAACAGATCGCGCACACGCGAAGCACCGACACCGACATACATTTCCACAAAGTCGGAACCGGAAATCGCATAGAAAGGAACGCCCGCTTCACCGGCACAGGCGCGTGCCAGCAGAGTTTTACCGGTACCCGGAGGGCCTACCAGCAACACACCGTGCGGAATCCGTGCTCCAAGGGAATTGAATTTTCCGGGTGCTTTGAGGAACTCCACAACCTCCTGCAATTCCGCTTTTTCTTCATCGGCACCGGCCACATCCGCAAACGTGGCTCTGCGCTGGTTTTCCTGCTGATCTTTGACCTTGGCGCGGCCGACGTTCATAATACCGCCGCCGGCACCGCCACGGTACATCGACATAAACAGCATACCAAGGCTGCCCAGCATCACCACATAGAAGATAATTTCCAGCCAGGGAATGCTGGTCTTGGCTGCCACATAGTCAAAAATCATGGGTGCATCGGGATTTGCTTCGTTGTAAGCATCCACGAAATCGGAAATTTTGCCGGTATTGAAGTCAACACCATAGGGCAGCTTGTAGGTGACATACACCGTGCCGCCATTCGCAGGAAGCATATCTTCTTCAGCTGCTCCCAGGCTGTTGAGCAAACCACCGGTCTGCTCATCGTCCATCTGGACAGTAGCTTCCGGAAGAGGAATCTTGCCTTCCTTAAGCCACATTTCCAGCTTATTGGTTCCCATATCCAAACGGTACGAGGTAACCTGCTGGTTTTCAAAATAATAATAAATCTCAGAATAATTGATATGGTTCGATGCGGTAGCCGACAGCAACGGCGACAGACTGACAAAGAACAAAACCAACACCATGAGCACGGCAACCACAAGGATGCCGCTGAAACGAGGTTTATGCTGCAAGAAATCAACTCCTATCCGGTGCCTGACACCGGGTAATTTTGGCTGCCCGAATCAGCCCTTATTTGCTGTAGATTTCGGGTTTCAGAACACCCACATAAGGCAGGTTGCGATACTTCTCATCGTAATCCAGCCCGTAACCGACCACGAACTCGTCCGGGACTTCAAATCCAAGATAGTCCGGCTCAATATCTGCCTTGCGGCGGCTGGGCTTGCTCAGAATCGTACACAGGCGCACACTGTTCGGATTGCGCATCCGCAACATGGGCAGCAGATGGGACAGCGTAATACCAGTGTCCAGAATATCCTCCACGATCAGAACATCTTTGCCGGTGAGATCGGCATCCAGGTCCTTTACGATCTTAACGAGGCCCGTTGACTCAGTATTGGCTCCGCCATAACTGGAAACCACCATAAAATCAATTCCGCAGGGAATCGTTACAGCGCGCATCAGGTCAGCCATAAAGACGACAGACCCCTTGAGAATGGAAACCAGCAGCAGATCGCGGCCTTCATAGTCCCGGCTGATCTGCGCCCCCAGTTCTGCCACCTTCTGTTTGAGCTGTTCTTCTGATACCAAAATATGATCAATATCCTGATCCATGCTATGCATGCGCTTAATCCTCCTCGGCTTTTTCCGTGTGCACCGTCCATACCTCGTTGGTATAAGAATCGGGAGCAACGCCTTCGGCAAAACCGCTGCCCCACAACCAGAGCACTTCACTTCCGTCCGCCAGCAAAGGAAGCAGCGAACGTTCATCCTGCGGAATTCCGAGTTCGTTATAGTATTTTTTCAACGTCTTGCGTACATGACGACCGGCCGGGCGGAAAAAATCCCCCGGCAGACGTGTACGCAAAAGTAGATTCTTCTGTATTTTAGCACAATCCGCGCAACAGTTTAAGTCTTTTTTGAAAATTGGTTGATTTTTTAGAAATTCTTCATACTTTACACGGCGAAATTCAACAAAATAACCACCCGGCAGCAGAAAACGCCCTTCGCTGAAAGGCTGCGGCGGCGCAGGCGGCGGACGTACGCCCCGGGGTGTCAGCCGCAACAAGACTCCATCCTTTACTTTGTAGGTCACTTCAGGCGTAAGCTGCAGGGCACCCTCACCGCGCTGAATCAGAAAGCGCAGTAGCGTAATATATTTTTCTTCCGCATCCCGCACCGGGCTTACCAGTGAATGCAGTGCCGCGTCCAGCACAGGGCCATCTGCCTTACGAAGAACGGATACCTCGTATCCATTTTCCACGGTGGCCGCCTGCAAAAGTGCAGCTGCCTCCCCCGTAAGCCACTGGTCCAGATCGCGTATCTGACGGCACAGCCGTGCAATGGCAACCTCCGCCGACGGATTTGCATATTGCAAAGCAGGGATAGCATCGTGGCGAATCCGATTGCGGGCATAGGTATTCTGTTCGTTGGTTTCGTCCTGAACATAGTTTTGCCCAAGTGCCGCACAGTATGCCTCAGTATCCGAACGGGTAAGGCAAAGACACGGGCGCACATAATAGCCCCGACGGGGCGGAATTCCTGCCAGGCCGTGCAGGCCGGTTCCCCGCGCCATGCGAAACAGGACGGTTTCCACCTGATCCGACATCGTATGGGCTGTTGCAATAAACGCTTCTTCCTGAATCGCAAGGCGATCAAACCATCCGTAGCGAAGTCCGCGTGCCCATTCCTCACTGGGCTGCTGCGGGATTTCCACCCCTTCACGCAGGGCATCGTACAGGAACAGTTCCACACCGTTTTTGCGGCAGAAAGCTGTCACAAAATTAGCGTCAGCCACCGCATTGACGCCGCGGATTCCGTGATTGACATGGGTCGCCAGAACTTCAATTTCCAGGTCCCGCCGCCGCCGAAGCAAAAAAAGCAACAAAGCCATAGAGTCTGCCCCTCCGGAGCAGGCTGCAATGACTCTGTCGCCAGACTTGAACAAGCCCTGTTGACGGCAATACGCCAGCAAGGTTTCTTCCACGTGTTGAATTACATTTTCGCTATCAGAACTCATGGGTCACATCCAAATTGCTGAAGCGTGTATGCGCACCATCCCAGCCAAGACGGACCACGCTGGTCTCACCGTGACGGTTTTTGGCCACGATACATTCGGCTTCGTTTTCGTTGGCCTGATTTTCTTCCCCGTTCTGCGAGTTGTAATACGCAGCACGGTACAGGAACAGTACAATATCGGCGTCCTGTTCGATAGAGCCGGAGTCACGCAGGTCAGAAAGCTGCGGCCGGTGATCGGAACGTCCCGCCGTCTTTTCCGCCGCACGGGAAAGCTGCGACAAAGCAATAACGGGAACATTGAGTTCCTTTGCCATAATTTTCAGGTTCCGGGTAATATCGCTGATTTCCTGCACGCGGCTCTCGGTCCTTTTGGCGCTTTGCATCAGCTGCAGATAGTCAATGATCACCAGGCCGATTTTGTCTTTCTTGGGGTCCTGATTGATGGTGCGAATTTTGGCCTTGATTTCCGGCACCGAGATACCGGAAGTATCGTCCATATAAATCGGTGCATTGTACAGCAGCGAGGTGGCCTGTGCAAAGTCGTTCCAGTCGGAATTATTCAGCCTTCCTGTGCGGAAAGCCTGACTGTCGATGTTGGCTGTACTGGAAAGAATTCGGTCCGTCAGCTGTTCGCAGGTCATTTCCAGGCTGAAAATAATCGTCGGCACCTTTTGCTGCCGTGCTACATTGGTTGCGATATTCAATGCAAAACTCGTTTTTCCCATACCGGGACGCGCAGCCAGGATAATCAGGTCAGAGCGGCCGAGTCCGGTCAAGACGGTATCCAGGTAATTGAAGCCCGTGGGAATACCGGCGAACTTGTCGCGGTCCGCACCGCTGAGTTTCTGCATCGTATCGATGACTTCCAGAATGGATTCCCGGATGGTCTTGACGCCCGATTTATCACGACCACTGCGAATATCGTAAATCTTCTGTTCTGCCGACTCCAGCAGCATATCGGCATCTTCGCCGCTAGTCGTTTCGCTCAGGATACTGCGGGCCGCCTCAATCAGACGGCGTGCCTGATACTTTTCCCTGACAATTTTAAAGTACGAATCAACATTGGAAATGGCCGGCACCGTTTCGGCAATATGGGTAATATAAATTTTGGCATCGTCGGCACTGGCAAAAGTACCTGCGCCGGCCAGTGCATTCACCAGTGTGATGATGTCGACGGCTTCACTCTCCGTATAAAGTGTGCGCATCGTTTCATACACAGCGCGGTTCTGGTCCGAATAGAACATTTCCGGTTCCATATCGGTGATGAGGCGATTCAGAATCGTTTCATCCATCAAAGCCGCACCCAAAATGCTCTGCTCGGCCTGCATATTGTAGGGCATCTGGATGCCCAGGCTGGAAAGGCTCAATTCTTCATTGCGCGGCACAACAGGCATCCCCCTTCCCCACGCATTTCATGTAAAGTTTCTTCTCTTTACAGTTCTTCCACTTTAACCTTGAAGGGTGCCGAAACCCCTGCATACAGGCGAACGGTAGCATCATAGCTGCCAAACTCCTTGATGGCAGAGGGCAGTTCCACCTTTTTCTTGTCAATTTCCGTTCCGGTCAGCTGGGTCAGCAGTTCGGCCACTTCCTTGCCGGTAACTTTACCATACAACTTGCCGGAAGCACCGCCCTTGATCTTGGCAGTCACCGTTTTGCCCTTGATCTTGGCGGCCAGCGCTTCTGCAGCAGCACGGGCTTCCGCCTCGTGATGGGCCTTAGCTTCGCTCTTGGTGCGAGCCTGGTTCAAAGCAGCAGCGTCAGCCGGTGCCGCCAGACCGCGCGGGAAAAGGAAATTGCGGGCGTACCCGTCAGAAACCTCATGGATCTCGTCTTTTTTGCCGATGGTTTTCACATCCTGTTTCAGAATGATTTTCATATCGTGTATCCTCCAATCATATCAGTTTTGTCGTGTCGCGACGGCATTTGCCGCCTGCGAAGCACGGTAAATATCAATCTGTTCACGGATCTGCCGCTCCGCAGCATCCAGCGTACAATTCTGCAGCTGTGCGCCGGCCATCATCAGATGACCGCCGCCGCCCAAAGGTTCCAGGATCACCTGTACATTGAGGGCACCCATACTGCGGGCAGAAATGTTGACTCCGCCGTTCTTGGCTACGGCAACAAAGCTGGCATCCACCCCGTTGATCGTCAACAGGTCATTGGCTGCCATAGGCAGAACCACGTTCATACCGGCGTCCAGTTCGCCGGACAGTGCAATGGCACAGCCTTTGTATATGTAGGCACTCTCCACAATGTGAGCGCGCGCCTCATATTCCTCCTTCGAGGTGTTGAACAACAGTTTGGTTTCCGCCGTCTGTGCACCGCGGCTTCGCAGCCAGGCAGCAGCTTCAAAGGTACGCACCCCTACATGCAGTGCAAAGCTGCGGGTATCGAGCATGATGCCAGCCAGCAAAGCCTGTGCTTCCAGCGGTGTGATGTTGCCTTCCTTGGGCATGAACTGAAGCAATTCACAAATCAGTTCACTGGCGCTGGAAGCATACGGTTCGTGGTACAGCAGCAAAGGACGGTCAATATGCCCAACCGCCATACGGTGGTGATCGATCACCACAACGCGCTTGCACTTCTCGTATATTTTCTGGCTTTCCAGAAGTCGTTTCTGGTAGGTATCCACTACGATCAGCAACGTGTTGGGTGTGATGACATCCAGTGTCTGATCCGGTGCAATAAAGTCTTTACCGCAGCCTGCATCCAGGAACGTTTTGAGCAGCGGCCCTGCCAGCGTTGCATCGCTGTTGATGGCAATAACTGCCGGGACGCCGCACATTTTGCAGATGCGCAAAGCACCGATTGCGGAACCTACCGCATCCAGATCGCTCATGCGATGTCCCATGACAATGACGCTGTCGCTCTTCTTGATAAGATCGCACAGCGCACGGGAGATGATGCGGCTGCGTACATGGCTGCGTTTTTCCACGCCATGGGAAATGCCGCCGTAGAACTCAAATCCGTCCACCGTCTTTACAGCCGCCTGATCTCCACCGCGCCCCAGCGCGATGTCGATGCTCTCACGCGCCATCTGATGGCATTCCTGAAGGGTTTTGCCGCCGTGGCCCACACCAATAGAAAGTGTTGTAAGGCCTCCGGGATGCAATGCGCGCACCTTATCCAGAATATCAAACCGTTCCTGCAGCATCCAGCGCACATCGCGCTCCTCCACCACCGCAATATAACGGCTGTTGGAAACACGGCGCAGAAAACCGGTGCTCCGCCCGATGTACTCTTCCAGAAGACTGTTGATCGCTTCCAGTTCCTTGGCCTGTTCACTGTCTTTCATATCATCAAACAGTTCATCGTAACTGTCGATTACAATGATCAGACAGGCCGGACGGCTTTCGGTATATTCGTCAAGGGTCTGCTTGTAGAAGGTATTATCGACCAGGTATACGATGCTGGCGCCGCGGCTGCCCTTTGCAGAACCGGCGTAAGCCGTAAAGCGCCGTTCTCCCACAACAAGATCCTGCCCGTGCGGACGCGAACAGACAGCCAAATCCAGATCCGGCAAAACCCGTTCCACCGGACGCGTCACTGCGTCGCTGCCTTCCAGGACCTTTTCGCGGAAGAAAGTATTATACCACAGAATTCTGCCATCCGCAACGAGTACCGTCGGGATCGGCAGCCCCGTAAGGCTGTACTGTATCCGGCTGTTTTCAAAATCTGTGCTGCACAGCTGTGCAGCCACATAGGCGCGCAGTCTGCGCCGTGTATACCACAGCACACACAGTGCAACAACGACCAGTACAAACGGTACGATAAGCCATTGCGGTGAAACAATCGCCACCGGAACAACCATCGCCACCAACGCCACCAGCAGCAGCAAAAGCACTGCAGCCGCATCCAGGCCGTCTTTGTGTTTCATGGTGAAAACCCCACATTCCCGCCGGGCGGGCGAATCCTCAAACTTCCAGTAAGATGGGCAGAATCATCGGGCTGCGCTTGGTACGGCGATAAATATAACTGGAAAGCGCCTCCCGCACACGGGCTTTCACACTGGCCCAGTCATGCATATTGTCGCTCAGGCTGCGATCCAGCGCCATCTCGACCTGGGTGCGCAAACCGTCCATGAGTTCTTCGCTTTCCCGTACATAGACAAATCCGCGGCTGACGATATCAGGACCGGAAAGCACCTGACCGTTGGAACCATCCACTGCAGCGGTCACAATGATGATGCCGTCCTCCGACAGATGATGACGGTCACGCAGGACAACATTGCCCACATCGCCCACGCCGTAGCCGTCCACCATGACAGCGCCTGCCGTCACGGTGTTTTCTACCGTCATACTGTCCGCCGAAATACGGATATTCTGTCCGTTTTCTGCAATATAGATATTCTGCTTCGGGATATACCCCAGATGTTCTGCTGTTTCGGCATGGCGCTTGAGCTGTTTGAACTCGCCATGCACCGGCAGAAAATACTGCGGATGTGCCAGCGTGAGCATCAACTTTTGTTCTTCCTGGCAGGCATGGCCGGAAACATGCGTGTCGTACATATTCTCATAGATAACTTCCGCGCCAAGGCTCAACAGACCGTTGACGACTTTGGTCACCGTTTTCTCGTTGCCGGGAATGGGCCGCGCCGAAATGATGATAAAGTCATTGGGGCCGACCTTCACCTGACGGTGGCTGGCCTGTGCCATACGGGAAAGGGCGGACAGCGGTTCGCCCTGGCTGCCGGTGGTAATCAGGACCACTTTTTCCGGCGGATACTTGTTGATCTCATCAATATCGATGAGCACGTTATCCGGCGCGTGGAGATACCCCAGTTCGCGGGCCATTTCCGTATTGGAAACCATGCTGCGGCCGCTGACTGCCACCTTGCGGCCCGACTCAATCGCCAAATCAATGATCTGCTGCACACGATAAATGTTGGAGGCAAAGGTCGCCACAATAATTCTGCGGTTGCGGGCGCGGACAAACAACCGGCGCACACCTTCCGCCACCGTCTGTTCCGTAGCCGTAAAGCCCGGGCGTTCTGCGTTGGTGGAATCCGACAGAAGGGCCAGCACACCTTTACGGCCGTACTCGGCAATGGTGGAAAGATCCGTGACAGCATCGCCCGAGAGCGGTGTATAATCTACCTTGAAGTCGCCGGTATGGATCACCACACCCGCCGGGCACTCAATGGCAAATGCCAGCGCATCGGGGATGGAGTGGTTCACATGGATCGGCTCCACCGTAAAGCATCCCAGTTTGACCTTCTGGCGCGGACGAATTTCATGGAAAATCGCACTGGATGCCAGACCGTGTTCTTCGAGTTTATTCTTGATAAGACCGATGGTCAGCCGGGCGGCATAAATCGGCACATTGAACTTCTTGAGCAGATACGGCAGACTGCCAATGTGGTCTTCATGACCATGGGTGATGAACAGGCCTTTGATCCGGTCCTTGTTTTCCAGCACATAGGTAAAGTCCGGAATCACCAGATCGACGCCGAACATATCGGCATCCGGGAACACCAGGCCGCAATCCACAAGGATCATATCGCCCTGGCATTCATACAACGTGATGTTTTTGCCAACTTCGCCCAAACCGCCCAACGGACAGATATGCATAGGAATTGCGGGCGTCATTTCATAATTGTTGCGCTGCTGCTGTTTGCGGCTGCGGCGCGGCAGGGATTTGCTATTCGGGGCCGTTCCGTTCTGCAGCTGCTGGGCCGACGGATTACGGCCACGGCGGGGCCGCGGCGCCGGCACGCTTTGTGCCGCTGCGGCAGACTCCGCAGCAGGTACCCCGTGCCCGGATTTGCGGCGGGGACGGCGCGGCGTGTTGCCGTTCTGCTGGGCTTTTTCGTTACGGGCTGCGCGGCGGGAAACGGTACGTTCCGCTGCCGCCTGTCCATTATTTCCATTCGACGATTTACGTTTCGGCTTGACTTCTTCCATGAAAACCTCCGTGCTCTCTTCTGACAGAACCCCCAGGTACAAAGACGTACACTTCGGGCCTCTGCGCTGAATTTGCGATTTATGTATGCAGAAAGGCCGTTTAGCCTTTCGTGTTTCGGTTGGGCGCGAAAAGTCCGCCTGAAAAGGCGCGGCCGGGCCCGGTCTATACACATCATTGCAGTTATTATTTATTATAAACGGATTCCACTGCCTTGTCAAACTTGCCATAAGTCTGTAAAGCGGGTATAATTCCTGTACAAGGATTATTGTCAGTACCAGGAGATTTATATGAAACATATCGAGATCTATACCGACGGCGCTTGCAGCGGCAATCCCGGCCCGGGTGGCTGGGGAGCGATTCTGCGTTTCCGGGCCCGTGACAAGGTTTACGAGAAGGAACTTTCCGGCGGCGAAGCCCAAACCACCAACAACCGCATGGAAATGACGGCCCTGCTGGAAGCACTGCGCCAGTTGAAAGAGCCCTGCGCCATTGATCTGTACAGCGACAGCCAGTATGTCATCAACGCGCTGGAAAAAGGCTGGGCAAAGGGCTGGCGTGCAAGAGGCTGGAAGAAAGCCGATAAATCTCCCGCTCTGAATCCGGACCTTTGGGCCCCCCTTCTGGCGGAAAGCGAGAAGCACCAGATCACCTATCACTGGCTCAAAGGTCATGCCGGCCATCCCGAAAACGAACGCTGTGACCGCATGGCCGTTGAGCAGAGTAAAAAGTACGGCGGCCGCCAGGCCTGACCGCACCAAGATAATAAGGAGGACCTCCCATGGAAGGCTTCAACACCTTTGAAAAGCAGGATAAAGTTTTGATAGGGATGAGCGGCGGCGTGGATTCCAGTGTGGCTGTTCGCATTCTGCAGGAACAGGGATTTTCCGTACAAGGTGCGGTGATCCGCTTTTCCCCCGCTCACAATGCCGCAGTCGACGCCGCAAAAGCATCCGCTGAAACGTTGCAGATCCCGCTTCATGTGATTGATGCGGAGCAGGCATTTGAGCAGCATGTTATTTTGCCCTTCTGCGAAAATTATTGCGCCGGCAGGACCCCCAACCCCTGTATTATGTGCAACCCGCTTGTAAAATTCCAGCTTCTGGCAGAAAAGGCCGCAGAACTCGGCTGCAAATTCATTGCCACCGGCCATTATGCCCGTGTAGAAGTGGATGAAAACGGGACCAGCCGCATTGCAGTACCGGAAAGTGCCGCGCGGGATCAGAGTTATATGCTCTATCGCCTGCCGCAGGAAATTCTCAGCAAACTGGTATTGCCCTTGGGAGAATTCGAGAAGGATGACATCCGGGAAATGGCCCGGGAGCTCCATCTCGCCTGTGCAGACGCTCCTGATTCCATGGAGATCTGCTTCATCCCCGACGGGGACTATTCCTCTTATATCCGGGCACGCGGCTTCACACCCAAAACAGGTCGCTTCATCGGCCCGCAGGGTGAAGATCTGGGCGCCCACGCCGGTGTGGACCATTACACCGTGGGCCAGCGCAAAGGTCTTGGAATTGCTGCCGGGCGGCCTTTGTTTGTCAAAGCCATTTTGGAGAACGGCGACATTCAGTTGGCGGAAACCGGTCAGGAATACAGCAGCCGCATCCGTCTGACCGATCTGATCACCCCGGATGCCCTGCCGCTCCCCGCCGGGGAGTATCTCGTCAAAATCCGCAGTGCCGCGAAGCCTGCCCCGTGCGTGTACAACGGAAGTGGCGAAATCGATTTTCCGGAACCGGTCAGAGCTCCGGCCCCCGGCCAAAGCGCCGTATTGTATCGGGACGGCCTTGTCTACGGCGGCGGCATCATTGCCGAAACCGAGTAAACACACAAAAAAGCTTCCTGCCCAGGCAGGAAGCTTTTCCTTTTTCTATTCAACTTTTCTTGAAAAACGGCGTAAAGTCAAAAGTAGCAAAATAATCTTCCGGTGTTTCAGCGCGGCGGATCAACTGGTGCGTGCCATCCTCTTTCAGAAGCACTTCCGCACTGCGCAGCTTACCGTTGTAATTGTATCCCATGGAGAAGCCGTGTGCACCCGTATCGTGGATGAACAGAACATCCCCTTTCTCGATCTTGGGCATCATGCGGTCAATGGCAAATTTATCGTTGTTTTCGCACAGACCACCGGTGATATCATACTTATGGTCGCAGGGTTCATTCTCCTTGCCAAGCACCGTGATGTGGTGATAGGCACCGTACATCGCCGGACGCATCAGGTTGGCTGCACAGGCATCCACACCAATATACTCCTTGTAGATGTGCTTTTCGTGCAGTACCGTCGTAACCAAGCCGCCATAAGGTGCCAGCATATAGCGTCCCATCTCGGTGAAAAGCGCCACATCGCCCATGCCGGCGGGGACAAGGATCTCCTCAAACTGTTGGCGCACGCCTTCACCGATTTTGGCGATATCATTGCTGCGCTGATCCGGGCGGTATGCAATACCTACGCCGCCCGAAAGATTGATAAACTTGATTTTCGCGCCGGTCCGCTCATGCAGACGCACCGCCAGACGGAACAAAATCCCCGCCAATTTGGGGTAGTACTCATCGGTCACCGTGTTGCTGGCCAGGAATGCATGAATGCCAAACTCTTCCGCCCCCAGCGCCATCAGCTTGGTATATGCCTCGGCCATCTGGTCTTCGCTCATACCATACTTGGCATCCCCGGGGTTATCCATGATTCCGTTGCCCAGGTCGAACACACCGCCCGGATTGTACCGGCAGCACACAGTTTTGGGGATTCCGGCTACCTGCTGCAAAAACTCCACATGAGTCAGATCATCCAGATTGATATAGGCTCCCAGCTCATACGCCTTCTGCATATCCTGCGCCGGCGTGTCGTTGGAAGAAAACATGATGTCGCTGCCTTTGAAACCACACGCTTCACTCATCAGCAGTTCGGTATAACTCGAGCAATCAACACCGCAGCCCTCTTCCTGCAAAATCTTGAGGATGTACGGATTGGGGGTCGCTTTTACAGCAAAATATTCTTTAAATCCCTTGTTCCAGGAAAAAGCCTCGTTCACACGGCGTGCATTTTCCCGGATTCCCTTTTCATCATACAAATGGAACGGCGTAGGAACATCGGCAATGATTCCCTTTGCCTGTTCCAAAGTAATAAACGGCAATTTCTGCGGCATTTTTCTTTCCTTTCCGGCTTTCCCTGTTACATTATGAACGCAATTATTATAAACTGTTTGGCACGGTTTTGCAAGATTGGTCAGGCGCCCGCTCCAACCCGGCACATCATGATACGATCATCCCGTCCGAAGACGTTTCTGTACTTTTCATGTGCAGCCGTGCTGCCAGAAGGCGGTTATCCAGCTGCCGGCAGGTCCATCTATAGGCAGGATACAGGAACAGGCAAGCTGCGATCCAGGCAGCCGGGTTGGCCAATTCCGCACCAAAATAGCCGAGCATAGGAACCAGAATGATGGCCACAGACGTACGCGCCACCATTTCTGCCACACCGGCCAGCATTGCCAAGCTGGAGTACCCCAGTCCCTGGATGCTGTACCGCCAGACAATCAGCGCTCCCAGCGGGATAAAGAATGCACTGTTCCAGAACAGATACTGCCGCCCCATAGCCACGATTTCGACTTCAGACGAAGTATCCAGGAACAGACCCATGATGGTCACATCCCCGAAATGGAGCAGGATCAGCGAGGCGATCGCATAGATAGTGGCGATGATCAAAGCGCTGTGCACACCCTTGCGCACCCGGTCCATACGAGCGGCGCCAAGATTTTGCCCGGAATAGGTTGCCATCGCTGTGCCGATGCTCTCCAGCGGGACGGTCAGCAGATTCATGGTCTTGCTGGCTGCTGTAACCGCCGCCACCGCCGTGCTGCCAAGAATGTTGACCGCCCACTGCACGATCACACTGCCAATTGCGGTAATACTGCACTGCAGCCCCATCGGGACACCAATCCCGATCAAACGCATACAGGCGCTCTTGCAAAGGCGAGCTTCCCCCTTTTGCATACGCAGTACCTCAAATTTACGGCAGAGGTACACAAAACTCAGCACACCGGAAATCGCCTGTGAAATGTCCGTAGCCAGGGCCGCGCCGAGAATGCCCATGTTCAGCGGGATCACAAAAAAAAGATCCAAACCGATGTTCATGGCACTTGTCATGATCAGAAAAAACAACGGCGTTTTGCTATCTCCCAATGCGCGCATGATGCCGGCCACCATATTGTATAAAAAGATAAAGGGAATTCCCGCAAAAATCCAGCCGATATAAATGACCGCGCCGTCCAGAATATCCTCCGGCGTCTGCATCAGCATCAGCATCGGGCGGGTAAGGCTTACGGTAAGAACCGTCAGAACAACGCTTGCCGCAAGGCACAGCCATGCCGCATTCGCCACATGGCGGCGCAGGTCCCGGTAATCCTGTGCGCCAAACAACTGGGCAATGGGAATGGCGAATCCGTTGCAGACGCCAATCACAAATCCCAGGATCAGGTAATTGATGGAACCGGTAGATCCAACCGATGCCAAAGCGCTGACACCGCAATACCGGCCCACAATGATCGTATCTGCCAGCGCGTAAAACTGTTGAAACAGATTTCCCAACACAAGAGGCAGCGTAAAGAAAAGGATCACTTTTAGCGGATTTCCGCTCGTCAAATCTTTAGTCATACTTGAATTCCCCTACCCCAAAAGATACACCTTCTGATTCCGTGTTTGGTATTATAGCACGGTGCAAGGAAAAATCAAGAGTTCCAAGACACTATTTCACAAACAAAAAAGACCTGTCAAATGACAGGTCTTTTTGGCAGGGGTAGA
>ERZ1090867.94-NODE-94-length-43636-cov-14.889998_pt1 | contig 43636 bp, 46 predicted proteins | sample MGYA00478476_ERZ1090867 | MGnify/ENA primary metagenome ERZ1090867 (study PRJEB33644, sample SAMEA5815742) | chicken gut metagenome | biome: Chicken; feature: Gastrointestinal Tract; material: Caecum | place: Ireland | collected 2019-01-01 | study: A study of the... | reverse complement strand
CACAAACTGAAAGGATAAAAGGGGAGTCGGATCATTAAAAAGCAACGGTTATTCTATCTGGACTTTATCCGCGCTGTGGCACTCGCTGCCATCTTGATCATCCATTTTAATGCGACCGTGACGGGGTATTTTACACTGCCGCATAAATTGTTTGCCAGTGTGCTGCCCTTCGGGATCTATCTGGGGGATTTTGGTTCCTCCCTGTTCTTTATGGTGTCGGGGGCGGCGTTGGCTTTGACTGTGCCGGAAACGCAAAGCCCATTGGTGTTTTACAAAAAGCGCGCCAAAGCGATTTATCCGCTGTTTTGGTTGGCGTGGGGAATCTGTTTTTCCCTGCGATTCCTTGCGAAGCCGGGCTATTACGCAGCGGCCAAATCTCCAACGCTGATTCTGACGGTCCTGGGACTTGATAACTTTGCAGTGGCAGCCGGCTGGGTAGGCATGGACTTTGCCTGCGTAGGGGAATGGTTCCTGGGCAGTATTCTGTTTTTGTATCTGTTGTTTCCGTTGCTGTCTCGCGGTTTGCGGCGAGCCCCTCTTTTGACCTGGCTCTTCGCGCTTGTTGTTTGCCTGCCGATTCATTGGATGGGCCTGGACGCGCATCTGGTGGCCATTCACCTTCTTGAATTTTTGTTCGGAATGCAGTACCTTTCTATGAAGAAAAAACACAAGGTGATTACGGCAGTGGCTTGCATGGCAGGCACCGTTATGTTGGCAAACGTTGACAGCAAAATTACCTGTGCCTTGTTCAGCGTGGTTGCGTTTACGCTGCTTGCCGGCATTTCCAAATGGCTGGACTATCCCTGGCCTCGCGCGATTTGCGCCAAATTGGCAAAGATTTCTTATGCAGTCTTTCTTGTACACCATGTTTTGATTCAGCGCATGGCGGAACAGTTTGATCTGGCGGCTTTGACCCGCCGGGATACGGCCTTTTTGTTCCTCATTTATTTGGCGGCCGTATGGGCTGCAGCAGAAGCCTTGCTTTGGCTGCAAAATCTGCTGAAAAAGGGATTTACAGCTATGCGGGCAAGAGGATAATGGAATTGTGTCTGTCGCTTTGCGGCAGGCACTTTTTTTGTCAGGGAACGTTATGACCTCTGTACAAAAATCGGACGGTACGGTATAATAAGACTAATATTGAATACCTCACGAAAGGGGCGTTTGGTTGTGTCTGAATTCTCTGTATCCCTGGCGAAATTGGCGGAGGAAGCAAATCTGACGGTGGCATATACTCCCTGTGAGCTGGAAAAGGTCAAAGTAACGGCGACTGAGGTATACCGCCCCGGTATTTTGCTGGCCGGGTATTATGAAAACTTCGATAATACCCGTGTCCAGATCATCGGCTTGACGGAGATGTCCTACCTGGAAGAACTCTCCACTTCCTTGCGGAATATGCGGCTGGAAAAACTGTTCTCTTTCCAACCGCCGGCTGTGATTCTGACCCGCAATATGCAGCCGCTTTCTGAGATGATGCAGTATGCCAAGCAGTACTCTGTGCCGCTTTTGATGTCTACCGAGATGACCTCGGCTTTGATGGGCGTTTTGATCACCACACTGAACACGGAGCTGGCACCGCGCATCACACGCCACGGCGTACTGGTGGAAGTGTATGGCGAAGGTATTCTGATTCTAGGCGATTCCGGTGTCGGAAAAAGCGAAACCGCCATCGAATTGGTCAAGCGCGGTCATCGTCTGATTGCAGACGATGCGGTAGAACTGCGGCGCGTGTCCTATCGCAGTATTCTGGGTACGGCACCGGCCAACATCCGCCACTTCATCGAACTGCGCGGTATCGGCATTATCAACGTGGCCCATGTTTTTGGTATCGGCTCGGTGCGCAGCAGTGTAGAAGTGGAAATGGTTGTGCAGCTGGAACCGTGGGACCGTACCAAAAATTACGACCGCACCGGTTTGGATACCGAATATTACGATATCCTGGGCGTGAAGGTTCCCAGTATGCTGATTCCGGTCATGCCCGGCCGAAATCTGGCGGTCATTCTGGAAACGGCCGCCATCAACAATCGTACCAAGGAAATGGGGTACAACGCAGCCAAAGAACTGCTGGCACAGCTGGGCCTGCAGGATGATATTTCGCTGTGATACATAAGTAAAACAGGAAAAGAGAGATACCGAATTCATGCAGATGATTGCAGACCTCCACACACATACGTTGTGTGCTTCCCACGCTTTTCAAACTTTAAACGAAATGGCGGCAGCCGCCAGGCAGGCCGGCTACTGCGCAATGGCCATTACCGACCACGCTCCGGCTATGCCGGACTCCCCCCATATCTGGCATTTTGCAAACGGTTCCGCTCTGCCCAGAAACATTGACGGAGTGGCCATGATGTATGGCGCTGAAGTCAACATTATGGATACCAAAGGCGGTTTGGATCTTTCCCAGGAACTTCTGGCGGCACAGGATTGGGTGGTGGCATCCATCCACAGCCCTTGTATGCCGGGACTATTGACCCGTAAAGAGGCGAACCGGATCTGGCTGAGCGTAGCGGAGAACCCTTATGTCGATTGTATCGGTCATTCGGAGCAGGAAAATTACCGTTACGATTACGATCTTGTTACCAAAGCCTTTGCCAAAAATCATAAGGTTGTGGAGTTGAACGGAGGCTCATTCGCTGTACGAAAAGACGGAATCCCCAATATGCGGGCGTTGTTGACGGCATGCCTGACGAACGGCTGCCATATTGCGGTGGACAGTGACGCACATAGCGCCTGGCGTCTGCAGACGGCTTTGCCGCCGCTGTACAGCTTGTTGGATGAATTGTCGTTTCCGCAGGAATTGATCGTCAATGCAACGCGGGAAAACCTGGTACAGGAACTGAAACTGCATGGCCGTCGCTGTGCAGAAGAAATAGGAGGCATTGTATTATGAGTCAGTATACCATCGGAATTGATTTGGGCGGCACCACCATGACTGCCGGCCTTGTCAACGAAAATTATGAGATCGTAGGCAAAATCACCTGGGCGACACGGTTGCCTCGACCGGCTGCGGACCTGGAGAAGGCCCTGGCGGATCTTTGCCGTGCGGTTGCCAAAGAGAATAACGTGGATTTTTCCGACGTAAAATATGTGGGAATCGGTACACCGGGCAGCGTGAATTTTACCACCGGTTTTGTCGGATATAACACCAACTTCGGTTATTATGACTGGAACCTGGGCCCTGATATGGAAAAACTCCTGGGCTGCAAGGTCTATGTGGAAAACGACGCCAATGCAGCGGCATTCGGCGAGTACATTGCGGGCGGCGCCAAAGGGTACAAAGACGCAGTTGTGATTACCTTGGGCACCGGTATTGGCAGCGGCATTATTCTGGGTGGCAAAATCGTACGCGGCTTTAATTTTGCAGCCGGTGAGATGGGGCACACGGTCATTGTAAAAGGCGGCCGGAAATGCAACTGCGGCCGCTGCGGCTGCTGGGAACGGTATGCTTCCGCCCGCGCCCTGACGGAGGACACCAAGGCTGCTATGAAAGAGCACAGCGATACGCTGATGTGGAAGCTGGTGCAGGACATCGATCATGTCAATGCCAAAACGTCCTTTGACGCCATGGCAAAGGGGGATGCGTTGGCCAAACAGGTCGTTGAGAACTGGATGGAATACGTCGCCTGCGGCCTGGCCAACGTGGTCAATACCTTTGAGCCCGAAGTGATTTGTGTGGGCGGCGGTGTTTCCAATCAGGGCGAAACGCTGCTGGCTCCTGTACGCGCGTATGTGGAAAAAGAAACGCATGACATCACCGGTGGCCGTGTGCCGGAAATCCGTGCCTGTGAGCTCCGCAATGATGCCGGTGTGATCGGTGCGGCAGCACTGGAGGTTTCCATCTGAAAACCATACTCTGTAAAATTGCTTTGTAAAGGGGAAAAATATGCACGAGCAAATTAAAGCGGCGCTGCGCGGCGCCTTGCAAAGAGCGGAACTCCCCTTTGCAGAGCAAGAACTTTTGGCGATGCATACCACGTTCCGGATCGGTGGCCCTGCTGCTTTCTGGTGTGTGCCGCAGGATGTTGAGCAGCTGCGGCAAACGCTGAAGTGCTGCAAAGATCAGGGCGTGCGTGTGTACTTGCTGGGAAACGGCTCCAACACATTGTTTGCCGATGAAGGATTTGACGGTGCGGTTGTGGATCTTCGCGGTATTGCCCCTTCTGTAACCGCTACAGAGCAGGCGGATACTGTACTTTTGACAGCCGGTGCGGGAATGACGTTGGGCCGCTTGTGTGCAGAAGCACAGCAGCGGGCCCTGGCAGGTCTGGAATTTGCCTGTGGGATTCCCGGCACAGTGGGCGGCGCTATGTATATGAACGCAGGTGCCTATGGCGGTGAAATGAAAGATGTCGTTGCGTGGGTTTCGTTTCTGGATGATAACCTCAACCTTCGCACGCTTCCCGCTTCCGACCTCCAAATGGGGTATCGAACCAGCATCTTTGAGAAAAATCCTTCCTGGTGCATTGTGTCTGCCTGTGTACGGCTGCAAAAAGGAGATGGTGCAGAAATTCTTGCACAGATGCAGGAGTATCTGGAACGCCGCAGATCGAAGCAGCCGTTGGAATGGCCCAGTGCCGGAAGCACTTTCAAACGTCCGCAGGGGGCCTTTGCCGGACGCTTGATCGAGGATTGTGGATTGCGCGGCTACACAGTGGGCGGCGCGCAGATCAGCGAAAAACACTGTGGCTTTGTGATCAACAAAGGCGGCGCAACCTGCGCAGATGTTGTGGCGCTGACCGATGACGTCAAACGGATCGTATATGAAAAAACCGGTTTTGTCTTGGAACGTGAAATTAGAGTGGTAAAATAAGGGGCGGATGGAAGATGAATTTTCTGATCGTTACGGGGCTTTCGGGTGCAGGCAAATCCATGGCCGTCAATGCGTTGGAAGATATCGGATTCTTCTGCATTGACAATATCCCGGTGGCATTGCTGCCGCGTATCGTGGATTTTGCCCTGCAGGGCGAAAACCAGCTCAGCCGTGTGGCCGTTGTCATGGACGTTCGCGGCGTACGGAACAAGGAACAGCTGGAAGAAGCGCTGGCGGACCTGGACGCAAAGAAAATTGAATATGAAATCCTCTTCCTGGACGCCAATAACCACACGATCCAGCGGCGGTATAAAGAAACACGCCGCCAGCATCCCATCTCGTTGACGGATCATGTATCCATTGAGGAGGCAATCGAACGGGAGCGCCGTCTTTTGCAGCCGCTGCGCAATCGTGCCAAATATGTGATTGACACTTCACTTTTGAATGTGGCTCAAAACAAAGAGCGCGTTTGCAGCCTGTTTCTGGACAAAGGCAAAAGCCCGATGGCGTTGACGGTGGTGTCGTTCGGTTTCAAATACGGCTTGCCGCAGGAAGCTGACCTGGTTTTGGATGTCCGCTGTCTGCCGAACCCCTTTTATGTCCCGGAACTCAAAAATCTGACCGGTATGGATCAGGCAGTAGTAGATTATGTGATGGCCGCTCCGGAATCACAGGAACTGCTGCGCCGATACGAAAGCATGTTGGAATATGCCCTTCCGCTATATGTGAAAGAGGGCAAAAGCCAGCTGATGATTGCCGTGGGATGTACTGGCGGCAAACACCGTTCTATTACCTTTGCCCGGAAAATCGGCGAGTTCTGCCAAAAACTGGGCTATGAACCCAGCGTACAACACCGTGACGCAAAGCGGACGCTGTAAGCCTTTGCAAAAGCGTCAAGGAGGAACATCCGTTTGAGTTTTTCACAAGAGGTAAAAAATGAGATCCTGCGCCACAGGATCTCAAAACCATGCTGCAACGTGGCCGCCGCTTATGCGGTGGCCTGTTTTGGTAAGTATTTTGATGATCGCGGCGTTGTGCTGCAAACGGAAAACGAGGGGGTCGCCTTGTTTGCCCAGAAAGCATACCGGCGCTGCGGAATTCAGGGGGAAATCCTGAGCAAAGAAAGACCGACCGGTGCGGTATTTGAGTTCAGCGTCAAGGCACCCGAAGAAATCCAAAAGATGCTGGAGCTGTTTTGCCATACCGGCAAGGAGCCTACACTGCGTATCCGTCCGGAAAATTTCAAATGCCAAAAATGTATGCAGACCTTCATCGCGACGGCTTTTTTGTGTTGCGGTACGATGACTGACCCGGAAAAAAGTTATAATTTGGAATTCCTGTCCACACGCCACTATCTTTCCCAGCAGCTGGAAGCGATGTTGGCTGAACATGACTTTCACCCGCATCGGGCATTGCGCAAAGGCGCCAATACCATATATATCAAAGCCGCCGATCATATCGAGGATCTGCTTACGTTTATGGGGGCCGGCGGTGCGGCGATGCGCATTATGGACCAGCGCCTGTACAACGAAATGCGCAATAAAACCAACCGGCTTTCCAATTGCGAAACAGCCAATTTGGGAAAGAGCGTTCAGGCGGCAGTGCAGGTCCAGATGGCAATTGAACGACTGGAAGAAGCGGGCGCACTTGCGGCACTTCCGGAGCCGCTGCAGCAAACGGCAAAGATGCGGATGCAGTACCCGGATCTTCCGCTGGCCAAACTGGCACAGAAGATGGACCCGCCGGTAAGTAAAGCGGGACTTTCTCACCGGTTAAAGCGTATCCAGGAGGCCGCGCAGCGTCTGCAGGAATCTCCGTCACCAGAAAAGGAAACAAGTAATGTCTGAAACGACTCCAAGACAATTTACGCACCTGCATGTGCATACAGAATACAGTCTGCTGGACGGTGCCTGCCGGATCGACCGGATGTTCGATCATCTCAAAGCGATGGGGCAGACGGCCTGTGCCATCACTGACCACGGTGTCATGTACGGTTCGGTGGCGTTCTTTGATGCGGCTAAGGCGGCGGGCATAAAGCCGATCATTGGCTGTGAGGTTTATGTGGCTACCCGCACCCGGTTCGATAAGGTAAACCGAATTGATGGCAACAGTCATTTGATTTTGCTGTGCAAAAATGAAACGGGCTACAAAAATCTTATCAAAATGGTTTCGGCCGGATTCGTGGAAGGCTTTTACTCCAAACCCCGTATTGACAAGGATTTGCTGGAACAGCATCACGAGGGCCTGATCTGCCTTTCCGCCTGTTTGGCCGGCGAAATCCCCAAAGCAATCCTGGCCGGGGACTATGAACGGGCCAAACGGACAGCGCTGTACTATCGCGATTTGTTCGGAGAGGGGAACTATTACATTGAACTGCAGGACCATGGTCTGGAGGAAGACCAGGTCGTGCTGCCGCAATTGATCCGTCTTTCCCGGGAAACAGGAATCCCGATGGTGGCAACCAATGATGCCCATTATATCACTAAAGAAGACGCCAAAATGCAAAGCATTCTGCTGTGCATTCAGACTGGCAAGACGATTGCGGATGCGGACCGGATGGAATTCCAGACCGATGAATTCTATCTGAAAAGTGCCGACGAGATGTACGAGCTGTTCTCCATGGTGCCGGAAGCCTGTGAAAATACCAATAAAATCGCGGAACAGTGCAATTTTGAATTCACCTTTGGTGAAACCAAGCTGCCGTATTTTCAGGCACCCGACGGCATGGAAAACCAGGCGTACTTTGAGAAACTCTGCTGGGAGGGGCTGGAACGGCGCTACCCCGGCCAAGTGACGGATGCCCTGCGGGAACGTCTGGCACATGAAATCAATGTGGTCAAAACAATGGGGTACACCAACTACTATCTCATTGTATACGACTTTATCAATTATGCCAAAAGTAGGGATATTCCGGTTGGCCCCGGTCGTGGTTCCGGCGCGGGCAGCCTGGCGGCTTACTGTGTAGGAATCACGGATATCGACCCCATACGCTATAACCTGATTTTTGAACGGTTCCTCAATCCGGAACGTGTTTCGATGCCGGACTTTGATGTGGATTTTTGCTACGAGCGCCGGCAGGAAGTCATTGACTACGTCAACGAAAAGTATGGTCGGGACCATGTGGCGCAAATCGTAACCTTTGGCACCATGGCGGCCCGTGCCGCGGTCCGTGATGTGGGCCGGGTTATGGGGATGGCTTACCAGGATGTGGACAAGGTTGCCAAGCTCATCCCGATGGAACTGAAGATGACGCTCAAAAAAGCGTTGGAAGTCAGCCCCGATCTTAAGGCTATGTATGATGCCGACCCTCAGGTTCATGAACTGATCGACACCTCCCTGAAGGTAGAGGGGATGCCGCGCCATGCCTCGACTCACGCAGCCGGTGTGGTGATTACGCGGGAGCCTGCGACGGAGTATGTTCCGTTGTCCACCAATGACGGACTGCCTGTCACGCAGTTCAACATGGTGGAAATCGAGCGGTTGGGCCTTCTGAAGATGGATTTCCTTGGCTTGCGCACGCTGACGGTCATTCATGATACCGAACTGGCCGTGCGGCGCAAGGTGCCGGACTTCCGTATGTCGGAGATCAGCTACGATGATCCGGAAACCTATGCGATGCTGGCAAAAGGGGAAACCGAGGGTATATTCCAGCTTGAATCTACAGGAATGACCCAGGTTCTTGTGAGCATGCGCCCCAAAAATCTGGAAGATATCATTGCCCTGATCTCACTGTACCGGCCGGGCCCTATGGATTCCATTCCCATGTATCTGCGTAATCGCCGGGAACCGGGTAAGATCAGCTATAAGACCCCGCAGCTGGCGCATATCCTGGATGTTACCAATGGTTGCATTGTGTACCAGGAACAGGTTATGCAGATTTTCCGGGAACTGGCAGGTTTCAGTTTCGGGCAGGCGGACAATATCCGCCGTGCCATGAGCAAGAAAAAGCACAAGGTCATGGAGGCGGAACGGGAGCATTTTGTGCATGGCTGCACGGAACCGGGAAAGGAGTGCGCCGGCTGCGTCAAAAATGGCATCCCGGAAAATGTTGCTAACGAGATTTATGACGAAATGATCAGTTTCGCCTCCTACGCATTCAATAAGTCCCATGCGGCCTGCTATGCGTATGTGGCATTCCAGACGGCATATCTCAAATGCCATTATCCCCATGAATTTATGGCAGCGTTGCTGACCAGCGTGCTTGACAATACTTCCAAGGTCATCGAATACACCACGGAATGTCAGCGACTGGGCATCAAGGTGCTGCAGCCAGACATCAACGTTTCCCGCGGGGGATTTACGGCAGACGGCGATCGCATCCGCTTCGGGTTGAACGCGGTCAAAAGTGTGGGGCGCGGTTTGATTGATGCGGTGGTCAAGGAAAGGGAGGACCGGCCGTATCGGGGACTGTATGATTTCTGCCGCAGAATGTATGGCAACGAATTGAATCGCAGAGCGCTGGAGAACCTGATCAAAAGCGGCGCCTTTGACACGCTGGAGCCTTCGCGTCACGGTATGCTGGAATGCGTGGAAGGAATTCTCAAAAGCGTTGAAACCGATATGCGCCAGAATCTGGAAGGGCAGATGGATCTCTTCGGCATGATGAGCGGAGAGGCGCAGGAGCAAGCCGCCAATGATTATAAGGTCCCCAAACTGGCGGAATATCCCACCGCGGAATTGCTCAAAATGGAAAAAGAGGTTTCGGGCCTTTACCTTTCCGGACATCCGCTGGATGCGTATCGTACACAGATTGCGCAGATCTCTACTTGCACGATCGCCCAGCTGTTGGGCGAAGAAGCCAAACAATTTGACAATCAGACGGTGACGATCCTGTGTACTGTTGTCAAAAATAAGGTGATGACGACCAAGTCCAATACGCTCATGGCCTTTACCACCGTTGAAGATCTGACCGGTACCATGGAACTGCTGGTATTTCCGCGTGTTTTAGCTGAATGCAGAGCTGCCTTGCAGGAAAACGCGGTTGTAGTGGCCCATGGCCGCGTTTCGGTCAAAGAGGATGAGGCGGCCCGGCTGATTGTGGAAGGCATACAGCCGATTGAATCTTACGATCCCAACAAGAGTTTTGGACGTAACCGTGTGGACCGTGTCCGACAGGAAACCCACGGGGAAGTGGCCTCGGGATATTTCCTGACGGTGCCGGCCAGGGATTGTACCGAAATGCATAAAGTTGAGAATCTGCTTTGCAACATCTTTGACGGTGGAACGGTAAAAGTCTATTTTCGATTTGCCGATACCGGGCAAAAAGTATGGGCACGGCACATGGCAGTCCGGGATGATCCGCTTTTGCGGGAAGAACTGGTCCGCATTTTGGGCCCGGAACACGTAAAAGTACAGGGAACGGCTCAGCATGCAAAATAAATCCATGTGTTTTGCGCGAATCGTCCATAATCGAAGCGCAAGAGATGTGGTATAATGTGAATGTTCAAGATTGTTAAAAAATTATTCTAAGTAACGCTATGTTCCCGAACAGGAGGAGTTGCTTTATGGCTAAGGAAATCAAAACAATCGGTGTTCTGACCAGTGGCGGTGACGCGCCCGGCATGAATGCCGCTGTACGTGCAATCGTCCGTGCGGGTATCAGCAAAGGCTACCGCATGATGGGCATTCAGCGCGGATATAATGGTTTGATCAACGGCGAATGTTATGAGATGAATGTCCGCAGCGTTTCTGAGATTATTCACCGCGGCGGCACGATTTTGTATACGGCACGCTGCCTTGAGTTCAAGACGCAGGAAGGTCAGGCCAAAGGTCTGGCGCGCTGCAAGGAGCTGGGCATTGACGCGCTGGTTGTTATCGGTGGCGACGGCTCGTTTATGGGCGCTCGCGCGCTGGCAAATCAGGGAATCCCCTGCATTGGTTTGCCCGGTACCATTGACAATGATATTGCCTGCAGTGAGTACACCATTGGCTATGATACGGCTATGAACACCGCCGTGGAGGCCATTGATAAACTGCGTGACACCACCCAGAGCCATGACCGCTGCAGCGTGGTTGAGGTCATGGGGCATCATGCCGGTTATATTGCGCTGAACGTTGGCATTGCCACCGGCGCTGTGGCGGTCCTGCTGCCGGAGATTCCGTTTGATTTCGAGCGTGATATTCTGCAGCGCATGCGCCAGACCCAGGTCACCGGCAAGAAGCACTTTATCATCATCGTGTCGGAAGGCGTGGTGGATGCACAGGAGCTGGCCAACCAGATCCAGGCAGCTACCGGCGTTGATTCCCGCGCAACGGTTCTGGGCCATATCCAGCGTGGTGGTTCTCCCACGGTTCGTGACCGCGTCAATGCCTCTTTGATGGGCTACCATGCGATCGACCTGCTGGACAAGGGCATCTACAATCGTGTTGTGGCAGTTTCCGGCGATAAGATCGTGGACTATGATGTCAACGTGGCGCTCTCGATGCACAAGACCATCGACCGTGAAATGATTGACATCGCCAATGCGATTTCCATCTGAGCTGTAAAGCTGATTGCAAGGCCGCACGCCCTTGGGCGGCGGCCTTTTTTGCTGGAAATGTTGCCGAATTTTTTATCGTTTTTTTGTGAAAAAGCACTTGCCAAACCCTGGTGGGGATGGTATAATACTAAAGCGTTAGTGCTGCCGGGCCACCGGCAGGATAATGACACATCATTAAACAGGCGGTCCTCTGCCGATACTTCGGGTATGAACGTCGATACAAAATGGAGGAATTCATAACATGGACGCAATGAAGCATTTTACCGAGGGTATGATCAAAGAGAACAAGCCCCAGTTTGAAGTCGGCGATACCGTTCGCGTTTCCGTCCGCATCAAGGAAGGCGACAAGGAACGTATCCAGGCTTTTGAGGGCACCGTCATCGCCAAGAAGCATGGCGGCATTGCCGAGACTTTCACCGTTCGCCGCACCTCTTATGGTGTTGGTGTGGAGCGTGTGTTCCCCGTCAACAGCCCGTTCGTTGAGAAGGTTGAAGTTGTCCGCCGCGGCAAGGTCCGTCGTGCGAAGCTCTTCTACCTGCGTGAGCGCACCGGCAAGGCGGCCAAGGTCAAGGCACGTATCTGAGCATACTGAGAAAAGGGGAGGACGGTTGGCGTTCTCCCTTTTTTCGTATTGTTTTGCGGAAGGGGGATTGGTACTGATGCTGAAAAAGCGGTACAACCGCAACAAAGGAATTCTGGAATGGTACGATGCCCTGGCCGTGGCTGTTGCGGTGATTGCTCTTATCTTCACTTTTGTAATACGCATTGTGCAGGTGGACGGCAGTTCCATGAACCCCAGCTTGTTTGATGGGGAACGCATCTTGATTGCTACTTTTTTGCAGCCGGATTATGGCGATGTGGTGATCATCGACAGTTATATTCCTTATGGAAAGCCCCTCGTAAAGCGTGTGATCGGGATGGCTGGCGATACCATTGATATTGATTTCCAGACGGGCATTGTCTACCGCAACGGTCAGGCTTTGTCGGAACCGTATACAGCAGAGCCGACCTGGACGTATGAAGGAGTGAATTTCCCACTTACGGTGCCGGAAGGCTGTCTGTTCATCATGGGGGATAACCGTAACAATTCCAAGGACAGCCGCGACGCCGAGATTGGTTGCGTTGATACCCGCGATGTGCTGGGGGTGGCAATCTGGCGATTGCTGCCGTTTGGCAAGATGGGAGCTGCAGAATGAGTCAAAGTGATATTATCAACAGCCGTCAGATCCAGTGGTTTCCAGGTCACATGACCAAAACCCTGCGGCTGATGGAAAAAGAAATCCGCAATGTGGATTGTGTGCTGCAGATTCTGGACGCGCGTATTCCGCTGTCAAGCCTCAATCCTGAAATCGAGCGGATCACAGCGGGCAAGCCGCATTTGTATATTTTGAATAAGGCGGACCTTGCTGATCCGGAAATCACCCGTCAATGGCTTGCGTACTTTAAAAGCGCGGGCGCTGGATGTCTGGCGATGGATTCCAAGCAAAAAGGTCGGGCGGCCGCAACAAAAGGTCCGATTGAGCATGAACTTTCCACTTTGATGGAACGCCGCCGTAACCGTGGTATGGTAGGAGCCGCCATTCGTGTGATGGTTGTGGGGATTCCGAATGTGGGTAAATCCACTTTCATCAATTCTTTCGCCGGTACCACAAGGGCCAAGGCTGCCAATAAACCCGGCGTGACCCGTGGCAAGCAGTGGATTACGGTGGACAACTTTGATCTGATGGATATGCCCGGCGTTCTCTGGAAAAAGTTTGATTCGCTGGAAACGGCTTCCAACCTGGCGTTCATCGGTTCTATCCGGGATGACATTCTGGATATCGAAGAACTGGCCTGCGGGCTGCTTTCCAGTGTGCGGGAAATCTATCCGCAGCAACTGTTGGCGCGGTATAAGCTGGATGAATCCGTTTTGGAACTGCCTCCGTACGAATTGCTGCAGGCCATTGGTGCCAAACGTGGTATGCTGATCTCAGGCGGAGAAGTGGATACCGAACGGGCTGCCAAAATGCTTGTCGGGGAATTCCGCGCCAGCAAATGGGGACGGCTTTCGTTGGAGCGTCCGCCGCAGCGCCGGATTGAGCAGGAGGAAACGGACAATGCCGAGGACATTGAAGTCGACGAGCAATAATGCAGCACTGTATACCTTTGACGCCGAACAACGGGCACAATTCGGTATGCTTTGCGGCGTGGATGAAGCCGGGCGCGGTCCTTTGTGCGGACCGGTCTGCTGTGCGGCGGTGATTTTGGACCCGGAAGATCCCATTGAAGGAATCAACGATTCCAAAAAGCTGACAGAGAAGCGCCGTGAGGCTTTGTTCGAAGAAATCATCAAACGTGCTGTTGCATATAAAGTGGTTTTTATTTCACCGCAGGAAATCGACGAACGGAACATTCTTTGGGCAACGATGGATGGCATGACCCAGGCGGTTGAAGGCTTGGAGCCGCAGCCGCAGTATGTGTTGATAGACGGTAACCGCTGCCCGCCTGAATTGAAACTTCCGGCCCGGGCGGTTGTCAAGGGGGACGCCAACAGCGCCAGCATTGCCGCGGCTTCCATTCTGGCCAAAGTCAGCCGTGACCGCTATATGAAAGAGTTGGACAGTCAGTATCCGCAATATCAGCTGGCAAAGCATAAAGGGTATCCGACGGCTTTGCATTATCAATTGATCGAGCAGTACGGGATTCAACCGTTTTATCGCCGCAGCTTTCTGAAAAAGCAGGGCTACTGGCATGAAAAATGAGTTGGGCGCCAAAGGCGAAGCCGTTGCAGCGCAATATTACCGCCGGAAAGGCTATCTGCTGTTGGATCACAACTATCGTACCCGGATGGGGGAATTGGACTTGATCGTGTACAAGGACGACACCATCGTCTTTGCGGAAGTCAAAACCCGTGCGGGACACATGCTGGCAAGACCCGCTGAGGCGGTGGATTTTCATAAACAGCAGCGGTTGTTGCTGGCGGCACAGTTTTACCTGCAGAACAGCCCGTTTGCGGATGCAACGGTGCGGTTTGATGTTGTAGAGGTTACACCTGCTGAAAAAGGTTGGCAGGTGCACTGTATTATGGACGCATTCCAAGCTTGAACGTACCAGAGAAAGGGTGGATCGTATGCAGTATCAGAGTACCAGAGATTCCCGGCTTCGTGTTTCCGCTTCGGAAGCGATTGTGCGCGGATTGGCGCCGCAAAGCGGCCTGTTTGTGCCGGAAAGCTTCCCTCAGGCAGACTTGGATGCATGGAAACATCTCTCCTACCCGGAGCTGGCCCAAAAAGTGCTGGCGGGTTTCCTCACGGACTATAGCGCCGATTTCTTGAAGGAGGCGACAGAACGCACCTACGGTGCTGCCTTTGGAGGAAATGCCGGTCGTACCGTGCGGGTGCACGATGGCTTGTATGCCCTGGAGCTGTGGCATGGGCCGACCTGCGCTTTCAAGGACTATGCACTGCAGCTGATGCCGAAACTGCTGGTGGAGGCAAAGCGGAATCTGGGCCGAACTGAAACTACGCGGATTCTGGTTGCCACTTCCGGCGATACCGGCAAAGCGGCCCTGGCCGGCTACGCGGGGCTGGATGGTATTGAGATTTCGGTGTTCTATCCCAACGCCGGTACCAGTGAAATCCAGCGTTTGCAGATGGTGACCCAGACCGGGGACAACGTACAGGTATATGCAGTGGATGGCAATTTTGACGATGCCCAGACCGGAGTGAAGCGTGTGTTCGCGGATACCGCTGTGGCAGAAGAACTGGAAAAACGGAACATTTGCCTTTCCAGTGCGAACTCCATCAACTGGGGCCGGCTGGCACCGCAGATCGTGTACTATTTCTATGCTTATTTCCGGTTGGCAGAGCAGGGGTCCGTTGCCTGGGGTGAGCCGGTGGATTTCTGTGTGCCGACTGGTAATTTCGGTGATATTCTTGCAGGCTACTACGCAAAGCGGATGGGCCTTCCGGTGGGGAAACTGGTCTGCGCTTCCAACAAAAACAATGTGTTGACGGACTTCATCCGTACAGGTACGTACGATGCCCGCCGTACATTCTATAAAACGACTTCACCGTCGATGGATATTCTGATTTCTTCCAACCTCGAGCGGTTGCTGTACCATGTCAGCGGCAGCAGTGAGAAAGTTGCGGGTTGGATGCAGGAGTTGGCACGTACCGGATGCTACACAGTGGATGCTGATACTCTGGCAAAAATTCAAGAGAATTTTGCCGCGGGTTTTGCCGGAGATGAAGAAGGCGGCGAAGAAATTCGTGTTCGGTTTGAAGCCGACCACTACTTGTGCGACACTCATACAGCGGTGGCGTTCCGGGTGGCGGAGAACTGCCGTAGCGCAGCGCCCATGGTTGTGCTGTCTACGGCCAGTCCGTTCAAATTCTCGCGGGATGTGCTGTCGGCTCTGGGGGAAGAAGTTCCGGAAAGCGATTTTGCTGCAATGGCTGCGTTGACGCAGGCCACCGGACAGCAGGCACCCGGAAGTCTGCAGGAACTGGATCGTCTGCCGGTCCGCTTCACGGAAGTGATTGCACCGGAGCAGATCCGGGCGGCGGCGCTGCGCTGATATTGGTCGAATGACTACTCTTAAGCAAAAAAATACGGAAGGAGCCGTATGGCGGTATTTGTAATAGGAGACCTGCACCTCTCCCTGGGGACGGACAAACCAATGGATGTGTTTCCGGGATGGGAGGGGTATCTTCCGAAGCTGGAAGCCAACTGGCGTACGCTGGTCAAACCGGAAGATACGGTGATTCTGGCGGGAGATACCAGTTGGGCCATGAATCTGCAGGATACCCGTGAGGATTTCATGTTCTTGCAGAATCTGCCGGGACAAAAATGGCTGCTGAAAGGAAACCATGATTATTGGTGGACTACCACACGTAAAATGGAGAACTTTTTGCAGACCAATGGATTTGATTCACTGCACATTCTGCATAACAACGCCTGTGTGATAGGAAAAGCTGCACTTTGCGGCACCCGCGGCTGGCCGTTTGATGATGTGGCAGCCCAAGGAGAAAAACTGATGGCCCGTGAGGCCGGGCGGCTGCGTATGTCGTTGCAGGCAGCGGGGGACATTCCCCGTAAGATTGCTTTTCTACATTACCCGCCGGTGTATCCGGGCGCATCGGCTGCGGAACTGGTAGCGGTACTGCGGGAGTTCGGCGTGACGGAATGTTATTATGGCCACCTGCATGGGAAATCCATTCGCTTTGCTGTGCAAGGGGAAGTGGACGGAATACGATACCGCCTGATTTCGGCAGACGGGTTGGGGTTTTGCCCCTACAAGTTGGATGAAATCGACTGACAGAGGTTTGTGAAGGGGCAAAAAATGGTTTTGCAGTTACAATCCCCCTGGAAATGGGGCAAAATGTTAGATGAATTGTGACTTTTTTGCAAATAGGGCTGGTATTCTGAGCAGGAACATGATATAATTACTTGTATTTTTATGTACATTTATTTTTGGAGGAATTTATAAATGAACCTGATTTCTTGTGAAAAGCTCGAAAAGAGCATGGTCGAACTGCAGTTCTCCATCGACGCGGAGACCTTCAAATCCGCTGTCAACGCTGCTTTCAAGCGTGAGGGCAAGAAGTATACCGTTCCCGGTTTCCGCAAAGGCCATGCGCCTCGTGCGATGATCGAGAAGATGTACGGCAAGGATCTGTTCCAGTACGACGCCATCAACGATCTGTTCCCCGAAAACTACGAAGCCGCCGTGAAAGAGGCTGGCATTGAAGTTGTCGGCGGTCCTGCTCCGGAAGTGGTTTCCATGTCCGAGGAGGAAGGCGTTGTCCTGAAGGTCAAAGTTGCCGTTAAGCCGGAAGTGGAACTGGGCGAGTATGCCGGTTTAACCGTGAACAAAGATGTCAAGACTGTGGATGAGGCCGATGTGGACGCTGAGATCAAGCGTATGCAGGAGCGCAACGGTCGTTTGCTGACCCGTGATGGCGAGGCCCAGAACGGTGACACCGCTACCATCGACTTTGAGGGCTTTGTGGATGGCAAGGCTTTCGAGGGTGGTAAGGCTGAGCACTATGCCCTGGTGCTGGGCAGCGGCTCCTTCATCCCCGGCTTCGAGGAGCAGGTGGTTGGCCACAAGGCTGGCGACGAGTTCGATGTAAACGTCAAGTTCCCCGAGGAGTACCAGGCTGAAGAGCTGGCCGGCAAAGATGCCACCTTCAAGATCAAGCTGCATGAGGTTCAGTACAAGGAACTGCCGGAACTGGATGACGACTTCGCCAAGGACGTCAGCGAGTACGACACCCTGGATGAGCTGAAAGATTCCATCCGCAAGGGCATTGCTGCCAACCATGAGAAGCAGGCTGATCAGAAGGTTGAAAACGATCTGATCGATCAGGTTGTCAACGGCATGAAGGCTGATATTCCCGACGCCATGATCGAGGGCCGCATGGAAGAGCTGGTGCAGGACTTCCAGTACCGCATCTCCCAGCAGGGCCTGAAGCTGGAGCAGTACCTGCAGTATATGGGCATGAACAAGGATCAGTTCAAGGAGCAGTTCCGTGAGCAGGCCGAAAAGCAGGTGAAGATGCGTCTGGCGATGGAAGCCATTGTGGTCAAAGAAAAGATCGAAACCACTGAGGAAGAGTTTGAGGCTGAAGTCAAGCGCATTGCCGACGCTTACCAGATGGAAGTCGAAAAGGTCAAGAGCCTGGTGGATGCTGCAGCTGTCAAGAAGGATCTGGCAGTCAACAAGGCCATCGACTTCGTGAAGGAAAAGGCCAATATCGTTACCGGCGAGGCCGAAAAGAAGCCCGCCAAGAAGACCACCCGCAAGACCACCAAGAAGGCTGCGGAAAAGAAAGCGGAAGAAACCCAGAGCGAGGAGAACAAGGGCGAGTAATTTCGTCTGCGTGAACCCCCGGGAAGTATGATAAACAGGGCCGATACGGTGTGCATTTGCTGCCGTATCGGTTCCTTTATCCGCCTCAATCCGATTTTTTCAATAAGGAGGGAACCCCTATGAGCCTTGTACCCTATGTTATCGAACAGACCGCGCGCGGTGAGCGCAGCTACGATATTTTTTCCCGCTTGCTCAACGATCGTATCATCGTGCTGAGCGAAGATGTCAATTCCACTTCGGCCAGTGTTGTGGTAGCGCAGCTTCTGTATCTGGAAGGACAGGACCCGGAGAAGGATATTTACTTCTACATCAACAGTCCGGGTGGCTCCATTTCCGACGGCATGGCCATTCACGATACGATGAACTACATCAAATGTGATGTATCCACAATCTGCATCGGCATGGCAGCCTCTATGGGCTCTTTCCTGCTGGCCAGCGGAACCAAGGGCAAACGCTTTGCGCTGCCCAACTCCGAAATTCTGATTCATCAGCCGCTGATCAGCGGCAGCGGCATCTCCGGTCAGGCCACCGATATCCAGATTCACGCCAACCATATCATCCATATTCGGGAGCGTATGAACCAGCTGTACAGCCAGTATACCGGCCAGCCGCTGGAAACGATTCAGCGTGATACGGAACGCGATAACTATATGACGGCACAGCAGGCCAAAGAATATGGCCTGATCGATGATATCCTCTATAAACACTGATTCGGGGGAACAACATGGCAAATTCAACGTCCGGAATGGACGGAAAAGGACGCGAGCTGATCTGCAGTTTTTGCGGTCGCTCTCAAAATGAAGTGGAACAGCTTCTGATTGGTCCCGGCGTTAATATCTGCAAGGACTGCATCGATATGTGTTACCGCGCCCTGTACAAGGACGAGGAACGTCCGATGCCGCCGCGTGCCGGTGCAAATCGTCGTCCCGGTGCGGGCCGCAATTCTGCGCAGGCACGGTATGATGCGAACCCGCTGGAAAGCGTAAACATCCTGACGCCGGCAGAAATCAAAGCCGGCCTTGATCAGTATGTGATCGGCCAGGACGCAGCCAAAAAGGTGCTTGCAGTTTCGGTGTATAACCACTATAAGCGTATTCTTTCCGGCAAGGAAAGTAACGTGGAACTGCAGAAATCCAACGTTCTGATGCTTGGCCCCTCGGGAACCGGTAAAACGCTGTTGGCACAGACATTGGCAAAAATGCTCAATGTTCCCTTTGCAATTGCCGATGCCACAACGCTTACCGAAGCCGGTTATGTGGGCGAAGATGTCGAAAATATTCTGCTGAAACTCATCCAGGCGGCGGATTTCGACATTCCCAAGGCAGAAATCGGTATCATCTATATTGATGAGATCGACAAGATCACTCGCAAAAGCGAAAATCCGTCTATCACGCGTGATGTAGGCGGCGAAGGCGTGCAGCAGGCTCTGCTGAAGATTGTCGAAGGCACGGTCAGCAATGTGCCGCCCAACGGTGGCCGAAAACACCCGCAGCAAGAGTTCATTCAGATCAATACAAAGAACATCTTGTTCATCTGCGGTGGTGCCTTTGACGGCCTGGAAAAGCTGATCCAGAAGCGTACAGACAATGCTTCCATGGGCTTTGGCAGCCAGCTTCGCACGACACTGGATAAGGACGAAACCCGCCAGAAACTCCTCAAAAAAGTAGAGCCGGACGATTTGGTTCGTTTTGGCCTGATTCCGGAACTGATCGGTCGTCTGCCGGTAGTTACAGTGCTGGATCCGCTGGATGAGGATGCCCTGGTGCGTGTTCTGACGGAGCCGAAGAACAGCATTGTGCGGCAGTACAAAGAACTGCTTCACCTCGATAACGCAGAACTGGTCTTTACCGATGCGGCGCTCCATGCGATCGCCAAAAAGACGGTGGAACGCAAGAGCGGCGCGCGCGGTCTGCGCAGCGTAGTGGAAGATCTGCTGATCCCCATTATGTATGATATTCCATCCGACGCATCGATCACCAAGGTTACGATCGACGCAGATACGGTGGAGGGCGGCGAGCCGCATATCGAACACGGTATGATGCGTCCGCGGTATAAGAATATCGCCTTGCAGCAGTAAAACAATAAAAGAGAGGACTTCCACTTGGGAAGTCCTCTCTTTTTGTAATTTGAAAGGTCAGTCCTCATTCTGCTCACGGAATTTCAGACCGGTATCGCTCATCTCGCTTACGATGGCAAGGCTGGCCAGCTTATAGCCCTCTGCCCGCAACTCGTCACCGCCAGGCTGGAAACCTTTCTCGATGCAGATACCAATTCCCCCCACAACACAACCGGACTGCTTGCAGATATCCAGCAAGCCTTTCATGGCTTTGCCGTTGGCCAGAAAATCATCCAGAATCAGCACTTTGTCATTGGGAGAAAGAAACTTTTTGGCAAGCGTAATGTCGTAATCACGGCCGTAGGTGTAAGAATGTACTTTGGAAGTGTACACGTCACCATCAATGTTTTTGCTTTTGGCCTTTTTTGCAAAAACCACCGGTACATCAAAATGCCGTGCCGTCATGCAGGCGATGGCAATACCGGAAGCCTCGATCGTCAGAATTTTATTGATTCCGTCTTCTTTAAAAATGCGGTGGAACTCGGCACCAATCTGGTCCAGAAGTTCTACATCCAGCTGATGGTTCAGAAAACAATCTACTTTCAATACATTACCGGGACGGACCTGTCCCTCCTGCAGAATACGCTGTTCAAGAAGTTTCATCTGCGAATTAGCCCCTTTCACGGATCATTGTTCTTCGGTGTTTCCATTATGGCAAATTCCGACATGTTTTGCAAGTTTTTTACAATAAATAGTGGGATTTTTTTGTCAAGATGGCAGTTTGATAACATTTTGTAACTAAAATTTATGCAAAGTGGACACAAAATGGGGCTTTTTACTTTCCAACACTGTAGAATTGGAACATTGCGCTTTTAAGCGTAAAAGTCTATAATTCTTTTATACTACAGCACAGGGGTGTGCGGCCCGCCGTAAGGCAGAATGTGCTGTAAAGATTAGGAGGGTAAGACAACCATGAAAAAAATCGTTAGTTCTGTTCTGGCGGCTTCTATGGTGCTGAGCCTGGCAGCCTGCGGCTCCACGGCCACCACGTCTGAGAGCAGCTCTGCTTCCACGGAAGCAACTTCTTCCACCGCTGCTACCGGTGAGTCTGCCGGTTCCGGCAGCTATACCGGCACGCCGATCAAGATCGGCGGTATCGGCCCCATCACCGGTGCTGCTGCTGTGTATGGCAATGCTGTCAAAAACGCCGAAGAACTGGCTGTGAAGGAAATCAATGCTGCCAATGGCAGCGACGTCTTCGAGTGGAAGTTTGAAGATGATGAGAATGATGCCGAGAAGAGCGTCAATGCATACAACAATTTGAAGGACTGGGGTATGCAGATCCTGGCCGGCCCCGTTACCACCACGCCTTCTGTTGCGGTTGCGGCTGAAACGGTCAACGACAATCTGTTCATGCTCACCCCGTCTGCTTCTTCTCTGTCGGTCATTCTGAATGATGCCAATGATGAAAGCACGGCCCGTGGCAATGTTTTCCAGGTATGCTTTACCGACCCCAACCAGGGCGTTGCCTCTGCCGACTACATTGCCGATAACGGCCTGCCCACCAAGATCGGTGTGATTTATGACTCTTCCGATGCCTACTCTTCCGGCATCTATGAGAAGTTTGCCGCAGAAGCCGAGGTCAAGGGCCTGGAGATCGTTGCTGCAGAAGCCTTTACCGCAGACAACAAAGCGGACCTTTCCACCCAGCTGGCCAAGTGCCAGGAAGCCGGTGCTGAGCTGGTCTTCCTGCCCATTTACTATCAGGAGGCTTCTCAGATCCTGATTGCCGCCGATAAGATTGGCTATGAGCCGGAGTTCTTCGGCTGTGACGGTATGGACGGCATTCTCGCTATCGAGGGCTTTGACACCTCTCTGGCAGAGGGCCTGATGCTTCTGACTCCGTTTGCTGCGGATGCGCAGGACGAAAAGACCCAGGCATTTGTTGCTGCTTATGAGGCTGCCTACGGTGATACCCCGAACCAGTTTGCTGCGGACGCTTATGACGTTATCTACTCTATCTATGAGGCTGTCCTGGCCGGCAACATCAACGGCGACATGGACGCCAGCGAGATTTGCGATGCTCTCAAGACCCACTTCACCAGCATGACCTTTGATGGTCTGACCGGTACCGGTATGACTTGGGATGCTACGGGCGCAATCTCCAAGAACCCCAAGGCTGTTGTGATCAAAGACGGCGCTTACGCTGCAATGTGATGAGCCTGGTGCGGTTGTAAACTGAATTCCGTTGCCAATGGAGCTGCCGGACAGTGGGTTCGGCAGCTCTTTTTGCTATTCTACGCTGCGAAAACAGCAAATTGAACGAAGAACCAACCGAAAAATGCATTGTTTTGGCGGCTGAAGTGTGATACTATATGACTATATTTCTGTACGTGTGCGGCCTTGTTTACGTCAGAAAGAGATAGAGTGAGGTGTTTTACGCAATGCAGTTTTTGTCCTATCTGATCAACGGTATCAGCCTGGGCAGCGTCTATGCGCTGATTGCTCTGGGCTATACAATGGTCTACGGCATTGCCAAGATGTTGAACTTCGCCCACGGCGATGTCATCATGATCGGCAGTTACGTGGTCTTTTTTACGTTCGGTACTTCCGGAATGAACCCGATTCTTTCCATTCTGCTGTCCATGGTTGTATGTACCGTACTGGGTGTTGTGATTGAAAGAATTGCCTACCGTCCATTGCGGGAAGCCCCGTCGCTGGCTGTTTTGATTACGGCCATTGGCGTGAGTTACCTGCTGCAGCAGGTGGCACAGCTTACCTGGTCTTCCAGCCCCAAGAGCTTTATTTCCGTGATTTCCGGTATTCCGTTCCTGAAACCGCTCAGCTTGTTTGACGGTCAGCTTACCATCTCTGCTGAAACCATCGTTACCATTGTGGCTTGCATTGTGATTATGGTGGCCCTGATCTGGTTTGTGAACAATACTTCGGCAGGTCATGCCATGCTGGCAGTGTCGGAAGACCGCGGTGCGGCACAGCTGATGGGCGTCAATGTCAACGCTACAATTTCGCTGACCTTTGCCATTGGCTCCGCACTGGCTGCGGTGGCTGGCGCTCTGCTTTGCTCTTCCTATCCGACGCTGCAGCCCACTACAGGCGCAATGCCCGGCATCAAGGCCTTTGTTGCGGCTGTGTTTGGCGGTATTGGTTCGATTCCCGGTGCTTTCCTGGGCGGTATTTTGCTGGGCGTGATTGAAAACCTGAGCAAGGCCTACATTTCTACCCAGTTGTCGGATGCCATCGTCTTTCTTGTGTTGATCGTCGTGCTTCTTGTCAAGCCGACCGGTCTTTTGGGCAAGAAAGTAAACGTGAAAGTGTGAGGTGGCGGCGATGAATTTGAAAACAATGAAGCGCTCCACAAAGAGCAATCTGATCACGTTTGGCATTGTGATCGCTTTTTACATTATTATCCAGCTGCTCTCTGCTGCAGATTTGCTGAGCAACTCTTTTTCTGGCCAGCTGGTACCCATCTGCGCTTACGTCATTCTTGCCATCTCTTTGAATCTGACTGTCGGCATCCTGGGTGAGTTGAGCCTGGGCCACGCAGGATTCATGAGTGTGGGTGCCTTCTCCGGAACTTTGGTGTGGGTTTCTCTCAGCGCGACAACGCCCAAACCGCTGGCATTGCTGCTTTCTTTTATTGTGGGTGGCCTGGTTGCCGGTGCTTTTGGATTCCTGGTAGGTGTACCGGTTCTCCGTCTTTCGGGCGACTATCTGGCAATCGTTACCCTGGCGTTCGGTGAGATCGTCAAAAACGTTATGAACGCCTGCTACCTGGGCGTGGACGCGAACGGCCTGCATTTTTCTTTGAAAGATGCCAGCTCGCTGAATATGGAAGATGGAAAACTGCTCATCAACGGTGCGCAGGGAATTACCGGTATCACCAAGGCTTCCAACTTTACAATTGGCATTGTGCTGGTTATCCTGACGCTGGTAGTTATTCTGAACCTTGTAAATTCCCGCGCCGGCCGTGCGATCACCTCCATTCGCGATAATGAAATCGCTGCTCGTTCGGTAGGTGTACCCATCACCAAATATAAGCTGATGGCGTTTGTCACTTCGGCGGTCTTTGCCGGTATTGCAGGCGTGCTGTATTCCTTGAACTACTCCTCGCTGGTTGCGAAGAAGTTTGATTACAACACTTCAATTCTGATTCTGGTATTCGTGGTATTGGGCGGCATCGGCAACCTGCGCGGTTCTGTCATTGCAGCCGCAGTTCTGACCGTTCTGCCGGAAATGCTGCGCAGCATGAATGACTATCGTATGCTGATTTATGCGATCGTGCTGATTGTTGTTATGATCTTCAACCAGAGTCCGCAGATGGTTGCGCTGCGTCTTAAGCTGACAGCCCGGTTCCGCAAGAATCGGAATACCGATGGAACAAAACAGAAGAAAGGGGTGGCGTAACATGGCATTGCTGGAAGTCAGCAATCTGGGGATTGCATTTGGCGGCCTGCAGGCCGTGGCACAGCTGGACCTTTCCATTGAAAAAGGCCATCTGTATGGTCTGATCGGTCCGAATGGTGCCGGTAAGACCACTGTATTCAATATGCTCACTGGCGTGTATAAGCCGACAGAAGGCAACATTGTACTTGACGGTAAGGATATTACCGGGCAGAACCCCGAACTGATCAGCCGTGCGGGCGTGGCGCGTACATTCCAGAACATTCGTCTTTTCAATGATATGACGGTTTTGGATAACGTTAAAGTGGGCCTTCACAACCAGATTAAGTATAGTATGTGGACCGGAATTCTTCGTCTGCCTGCGTTCAAAGAGAAAGAACACGAGATGAACCGTGAAGCCCATAAGTTGCTCAAGATTTTCGATCTGGATGGCGAAGCCAACCTCAAAGCCAGTCAGCTGCCCTATGGCAAACAGCGCAAGCTGGAAATTGCCCGTGCCTTGGCGACCAACCCGAAACTGTTGCTGCTTGACGAGCCGGCAGCCGGTATGAACCCCAATGAAACCGAAGAACTGATGCAGACTGTCCGCAGCGTGCGTGACCAGTTCGGGATCGCTATCTTGCTGATCGAGCATGATATGAACTTTGTCATGGGCATCTGTGAAGAAATTACGGTGCTGGATTACGGTCGTGTGATTGCTCGGGGCGATGGAAAAGCTATCCGCAACAACCCGAAGGTGATCGCAGCCTACTTGGGAGGTGATTGACGATGGGGGAAATGCTTTCGGTCAAAAACATCAACGTGTTTTACGGCTCTATTCATGCCATTCGTGATGTTTCCTTCCATGTCAACGAGGGGGAAATTGTCACCCTGATTGGTGCCAACGGCGCCGGTAAGACGACAACGATGCACGCTATTTCCGGGTTGCTGAAACTGCAGAGCGGTGAAATTGAGTATTGTGGCCAGACCATCAGCAAGATGGAAGCACACAAAATCATTCGACTGGGTCTTGCACAGGTCCCGGAAGGGCGCCGCGTATTCAGTGGCCTGACGGTACAGCAGAACCTGCAGATGGGGGCATACGTACGCCGGGATGGCAAGGAAGCGATTCAGAACGATTTCGATATGGTGTTTGAACTCCTGCCTCGTCTGAAGGAACGGCGCAATCAGCCCGCCGGCACGCTTTCCGGCGGTGAGCAGCAGATGCTGGCGATGGGCCGTGCGCTGATGTGCAAACCCAAGATGCTGCTGTTGGATGAACCCTCCATGGGTCTGTCTCCGCTGCTGGTCAAAGAGATCTTCAAGATCATCCGCGAAGTCAACCGAAATGGCGTCACGGTGCTTTTGGTAGAACAGAATGCAAAAATGGCGCTGGAAATCGCCAATCGCGCCTATGTACTGGAAACCGGTACCATCAAAATGGAAGGGGAAGCTACCGAGCTGGCCAATAATATTGAGGTTCGCAAGGCTTACCTGGGCTGCTGATAGCGGCGGAACGCATATAACATATACAACAAAAACTCCCTGCACATTGGATGCTGTCCAATGTACGGGGAGCTTTTCTTTTGTCAGCGCATTACAACAAACCGACCGGAGGCCGATCATTTTCGGTGCTGGGCTGCGTCAGCATATCCATCAACTTGGAATAGATTTCGCTGCCGTGAGCCGTAAAATTGTTTTTAATGGTTTCAGCGGTAAGTTTATCGGGCATGGCCAACTGCAGGCGAAATACATCGCTGCCCAGATCGCCGATAGCACACCAGACGGTGTATTCGCCGTCTTCTTCTTCAACATGAGCCCGATTCATTGCGGCTTTATGCCGCCAGCTTTGAATCTGCATAACGGCACGAATGGCACTTTCCCGTACCGTGCGGGGCAAGTCAAGCGCCAGCGTATCCGCAACGGTAGAGCCTTTTGCGGTGATCGTGTATTGCTGCTCATCGTTCAGGGTGACGAGCTGTTGCTTTTCTACATCGGCCAGGGCATCCACAAATTCAAAATAATTTACAAGCTGTTCCTGCAGCAGTGCCCCCTGCAAAGTGTCACGCGTTAAGGGACCGGCAGTCTTGACCAGATAACAGAGCAAGATACGGATTTGCGTGTCGTCTGTAAGGCCGCCGGGCTTTACACCTGCTGTAAATGCTTCTGCCATGGTATCACGTCCTTGCCAATCTTGTCTTTCTTTTTATTATACACATGGTAACGGACGGTGGCAAGACCGGCCCGCAAAAAAGTGAGTCAGCATCATAGGCGGTCAAAAGATCGTTTCGATTTGCTTGCGGCTTTGGGGCGTGGAATAGGTCCACTTTTTCAGGCGGCCGCGTGTTACAAAATAGTGTGGCTCAAAGCGCAGCGGCTGCGAAAGATTCTTGTTGACGACGACCAGTTTGATTTTCATTTTGTCCGGCAGGATGTTTTTGATGTAAACGCTGACGGCCTGACCGGGGTGAAGAGAGGTGTCTGCTTCCGCCAGACCGGCAAGGTTGGGGGCAATCTCAATGAAAACGCCGTATTCTTCAACGCTGCGTACGATGCCCACCACGGTCTCGCCGGCTGCAAAGCAAGCCGCGTTTTCGCTCCAGGTACCAAGCAACTCACGCAAGGTCAAAACGATGCGCCCCTGTACATCTCGATTTTTGATAGCACACAACAACTGCTGCCCCACCTGTACGCGGTCATTGGGGGAAGAAATGCGGGATACGGAAAGGCAATCAATAGGCAGAAGCGCCGATATGCCGCAGCCGATATCGCAAAAGGCACCGAAATTCTCAATATGGGTCACAGTGCAGGGGATGACACTGCCCGGCTCCAATGTATCCAAATATTGTCGACGACACAAACGCTGAGCAGCCGCACGGGAAAGCAGATAGGCTTCTTCTCCATTTTCATCAGTGATTGTGCCGGTGATGACAAAGCAGGTGGGGCGCCCTACACGGGTCAGTACGGCGATGTCCTTGATCTCCTCGCCGGGGGCAACATCAAGGCATTCGTCGTGGGGCATATACCCGCGCTGTCCACAGAGTTCAAAGCGAAGGCGCCTTTCATTGTCGTAGGCAAGGGCGGTGCTTTGCAGGATCTCTCCGGTAGTGATGCAATGGTTCAGTTCTTCTTTGCTCAGGTGATTGGCATTTCGGCAAAGGCCTTCGGCACGATATTCCAACATTTTTGTTTCCTCGTTTCTTGTGATTTCCGCTTTTGCATTTCCAGAAGCGGTTGCTAAACTTTTATGCGGATGATTTGCAAAACAATACTGGCTGTACTATAATAAGAAAGAAATTTTGGATGAAAGGCGGTGCGCCGTATGGACGTACGGGTCGGAGATGTGATTCAGACCAAAAAACCACACCCCTGCGGTGCAAATCGGTTTGATGTACTGCGCGTAGGCATGGATTTCAAGATTCGTTGCCAGGGATGCGGGCATGAAATCATGCTCCCGCGTGCCAAGATCGAGCGCAATATTAAAAAGATTCTGCGGGAACCTGAGCAGTAGCAACACAGAATTCCGTGAAATTTTTGTGTTGAAAGGAACTGCCCATGAGTGCATTTTTGGAGTTGCATGAGGTTGAGCGCCGCTATGAGGAACTGACGTATCGTATGTCTGCACCGGATGCCGCTTCCGATCCGGAAGAATATGCGCGGATGATGAAAGACTACAAAGAGTTGACCCCCTTAGTGGAAGAATATCGCCGGTATACCTCCCTGCTTCGGGAACAAAATGAAGCATCTGAATTGATACAGCAGGAAACGGACCCGGCTTTCAAGGCTATGGTACAACAGGAACTTTGCGAAATTGCCCGGAATCTGGCGCAGAGTGAGGAGAGCCTGCGGCTTTTGCTGCTGCCCAAGGACGCCGATGATGAGAAAAATGTAATTCTGGAAATCCGTGCCGGGGCTGGTGGGGAAGAAGCTGCACTGTTTGCCCACAGCCTGTGGCGGATGTATACGATGTATGCGGCCAAACGAGGCTGGTCCTGTGAAACAATCAGCGCCAACGAAACCGAGCTTGGCGGTGTAAAAGAAATTGTTTTTTCTGTGGAAGGCGCAGACGTTTACAGCCGTTTGAAATTTGAAAGCGGTGTGCATCGTGTACAGCGTGTACCGGAAACTGAAACCCAGGGACGAATTCACACTTCTACAGTTACGGTAGCTGTCATGCCGGAAGCGGAAGAAGTGGAACTGGATCTGGACCCCAAAGATCTGCGAATTGATACGTTCCGGTCATCCGGGGCGGGGGGACAGCATATCAACAAAACGTCGTCTGCCATTCGGGTGACCCATTTGCCCACCGGTATGGTGGTGGAATGTCAGGACCAGCGCAGCCAACGGGAAAATAAAGTGAGCGCCCTTACTGTATTGCGCAGCAGACTTTTGCAGCAGAAGCAGCAAGCATACGACGAAGCCTATAACGAAAAACGGCAAAGTCAGGTAGGCACCGGTGACCGCAGCGAAAAAATCCGTACCTACAATTTCCCACAGGACCGCGTAACGGATCATCGGATTGCTTTGACCTTGCGCAACCTGCAAAGCGTTCTGGACGGCGATCTGGATCGCGTGCTGGAACCGCTGATTTTAGCGGACCGGGAAGAAAAGCTGAAACAGCATAACGAGGAATAAAGATATGAAAACACAGGTTTTACCTGTAACACAGGAAAGTATTGCATTGGCGGCGGAGCTGTTGCAAAAAGGGGAACTGGTGGCACTGCCTACCGAAACGGTGTATGGCATTGCTGCCGATGCCCGCAACGGAGAAGCGGTGCGCAAAATTTTTGAGGCTAAAGGCCGCCCCCAGGACAACCCGCTGATTGTGCATATTTATGGCATGGAAATGCTGCAAGGCATTGTTTCGGAAGTACCGGAACGTGCCCAAAAACTGGCCAAGGCCTTTTGGCCCGGGCCGCTGACGATGGTTATGCCGCGCGGCCCGGAGGTCAGTGATGTGACCTGTGCCGGGTTGGATACGGTTGGGGTGCGTATGCCATCGCATCCGGTTGTGCAGGCCGTTATTAAGGCCAGCGGTGTTGCTTTTGCGGCGCCGTCGGCCAATCTCTCGGGCAAACCCAGCCCGACCAACGCCCAGGATACCCTGGCAGATATGAATGGCCGTCTGCCGCTCATTCTGGATGGCGGAGAGAGTGCTGTCGGCGTGGAGTCTACAGTGGTAGCTGTAACGGGGGAACATCCGATGCTGTTGCGCCCCGGGTATGTCACCAAGGAACAGATGGAAGCCGTACTTGGCGAAGAAGTGCTGGTGAGCCCGGCTATTTTGGAAAAGCTGAAGGACGGGGAAGTGGCGCGTTCTCCGGGAATGAAGTACAAACATTATGCGCCGAAAGCACAAGTCACCATTCTGCGCGGGGATTTTGAGGCCTATCGCCGGTATGTGTCGGAACATGCGGCGGATGGTGTATGGGCGCTTTGCTTTGATGGGGAGGCGGAACAACTTCCGGTTCCTGCTATTGAATATGGCCGCAATCATGATGGAGCGACGCAGGCACACCATTTGTTTACTGCTTTGCGCGACCTGGATCGACAGGGCGCACAGATCGTTTTTGCGCGCTGCCCGGAACAGGATGGTGTTTCAATGGCTGTCTATAACCGTCTGATCCGTGCAGCGGCTTTCCGGGTGGTGACACTGTGAAAATTATTGGAATCACCGGCCGCTCGGGTTGCGGTAAATCCAGTGCGACAAATTTCTTGGCGCGGCAGGGGTATCCTTGTATCGATGCAGATCGTATTGCACGGGATGTGCTGCTTCCGGGGTCGCCCTGCCTGGAAAAATTGCAGGCGTATTTCGGGCAAGACATTCTGGAGGCAGATGGTACATTAAAACGGCGCCTTTTGGCGGATCGTGCCTTTGCAACACCGGAAGGCACCCGTGTGCTGACGGAAATTACACAGCCGGAAATTTTACGGCGAATTGAAGAACGCCTGCGTCAGGCGCAGGCGTCGGGGGCCGGGATGGCCTTTGTAGATGGTGCCGTAATTGTGGGCACACCTTTTGAGCCTCGGTGTGATGCATTGGTATTGATCACGGCTCCTTATGAAACCAGTGTGCAACGTATTTGTGCTCGGGACGGAATCTCGCCGGAGATGGCAAGGCGCCGCCTGGACGCACAGACTTCTTTGGATACACTGCGCGCAGCGGCCACAATTGAAATTGTGAACGATGGCACCGCAGAACAGCTGGAGAACAAGGTCGAAGCGTATCTGGAGTCCTTGGTAAAGGAGGAACATGGCTAAAAAAAGTATTGTACGTACGATTATAAAAAGGGCTTTGGCGGTTTTGCTTGTGCTGGCAATTGCCGGGACTGTGCTGTTCGCCCTTTTTCAGGATAAAATCAATAAGTGGGAATATCCGATTCAATATGCAGAGTATGTGACCTACTATGCGGACAAATATGATCTTGACCCGCTGATGCTTTATGCATTTATCCGCACCGAAAGCAATTTCGACCCTACGGCGGATTCCAATGCAGGGGCGCGCGGTCTTATGCAGATTACGGAGGTTACTTTTGACTGGATCAAGTCCAAAATCGCCCCGACAGAAGATCTGACGTTTGAGGACCTGTATGATCCCGAAACCAATATACGTTTTGGCAGTTATTTTGTAAGTTACTGCTTGCTGCGGTACCAGAACGATTTGGCTACAGCCGCTGCAGCCTACCATAGCGGCTGGGGAACGGTAGATGATTTGCTGGCGCAGTCGGAATATTCGGCTGATGGAAAAACGCTGGATCACTATCCTTACCCCCAGATGCGCCTTTATGTCAAAAAGATTACCAGTAGCTACCAACGCTACCAGGAAATCTATATTGCATCATGATGCAAGAAAGGAATGTTCAAGAATGCAAACCACGGAAGAATTGAAAAAGTTGCTTTACAAAAATGAGAAGGTTGCCGATTTGGCGCCGGACACCCTGAAAGCTGCGCAGGAATTCTGCGAAGGATATAAGGCTTTTTTGGATAACGGAAAAACCGAACGGGAAGTCACCGCTTATAGCGAAAAGCTGTTGGTGGAAGCGGGGTATAAGCCTTTTGTTCCCGGCGAAAAGCTGGAAGCAGGGGCGAAGGTCTACACCATCAACCGCAGCAAATGTGTGCTGGCGGCTACGATTGGCACCAAATCCCTGGAGGAAGGTTTCCACCTCAACATTGCACACATTGATTCGCCCCGTTTGGATCTCCGTCCGGTACCCGTTTTTGAGAAAAACGGTCTGGGCTACCTGCGCACCCATTACTATGGCGGTGTGCGCAAATACCAGTGGCCGACGATTCCGCTGGCGCTGCACGGGGTAGTGTATCGCGCGGACGGCACCAAAGTGGATATCTGCATTGGTGAAAAAGAAGATGATCCGGTATTCTGCATCACCGACCTGCTGCCGCATCTGGGGGCAAAGCAGAACGCAAAGCCGCTGGGCGAGGGCATCACGGCAGAAGACCTCAACGTTCTGATTGCATCCCAGCCGATTGCCGACAAGGATGCGGAACAGCGTGTGAAACTGAACGTGCTGGGTATGCTGAACGAAGCGTACGGCATTACGGAACGTGATTTCACCCGTGCGGAAATCGAAGTGGTTCCGGCTCACAAGGCCCGCGATATCGGTCTTGACCGTGCTATGATCGGTGCCTATGGTCATGATGACCGTGTGGATGCCTATCCGGCGCTGATGGCAGAAATCGGTGTGAAGGCACCTGTCTATACGACGGTCTGTGTACTGACCGATAAGGAAGAAACAGGCTCCGACGGTGTGACCGGTCTGCAGAGTATGTATACCTTCCACTTCCTGCAGCAGCTGTGCCAGGCGCAGGGGGCTGACTACATCAGTGCCTGCAAGGCGGCAAAATGCCTGTCTGCTGATGTGACGGCGGCTTTTGACCCCACCTTCGCAGATGCTTTTGAGCCGGATAACGGCACTTATGCAGGCAACGGTGTGGCAATTTATAAGTACACGGGTGCCCGCGGCAAATCCGGCACCAGCGACGCTTCTGCAGAGCTGGTGAGCTATCTGACTGGTCTGATGGATCGCAATGGCGTTGTGTGGCAGATCGGTGAAATGGGCAAGCTGGATCTCGGTGGTGGCGGAACGGTTGCCAAGTATGTGGCCAATCAGGATATCGACACCATTGATATCGGTGTGCCGGTACTTGCTATGCATTCTCCCTTTGAGGTTGTGTCCAAGGAGGATGTGTACATGGCTTATCTGACCTTTAAGGCTTTCTGCGAGGACGCGGAGTAAGCAACATAAAAAGCGCAAGGCATTTTATGCCTTGCGCTTTTTTGCTGCAAAAATAGTGAAAACAGTAAAAGAAAAACCGGACTGCATTGCAGTCCGGTTTTTGTGGTGGAGATGAGGGGGATCGAACCCCTTACCTCCTGCATGCCATGCAGGCGCTCTCCCAGGTGAGCTACACCCCCACGTGATGTCATAGGCATTGCCCTGACGACGTTTGCTATTATAGCAAACGCTTGCCGGATTGTCAACAGTTTTTTTCGTTTTCTTTCCAGATTTTTGAGGGAACAACGCAGGAGTTCCAGTCATAGGATGGCAGGATGCGGAAGAGAGAGGAGGGAGCGGCTGTGCGGCTGCGCAAAACGAAAAAGAAAAAGCAGTGTCGAAGAATTTCTATTCGATGGATGTTTTGGGGGATGTTGCTGGTATTTACTGTTTTGGGATTCAATGCCTATGTTGATGCGGAAATTCGTCCTACCCTGATGCAGTTGGCTGAATATGAAGCGCGTGCTGTGGTTTTGCAAACGATGCACCAGGCAGTAAACGAAACGATGGAGCAGTGGGAAGCGGATTGCGCGGCGATTTATCTTGAAACAGCCGACGGACTGCAGATGAATGCAGTAGCAGCCAATCGGGTGCGAAGTAAGCTGATCCAGGCAGTACAGGAAAGGATGGAGGCGCTGCCGGAACGAAAATATTACATTCCCTTTGGCAGTCTTACCGGCAACTCTTTGCTCAATGGGCATGGCCCCGGATGGGAGGTGAATCTGCAGCCGGAAGGGTATGTACAGGGGCAGTGGCAGGAACACACTGAGTCACTTTCCATCAATACCACCCGCTGCAGCGCGGACCTTTTGCTCAGTGTTACGGTTAATATGATTTTGGATGGTCGTACCGAAACGATCACTGTAACGGATTCCCTTCCCATGGCCAGCGTGGTACTGTGCGGAGATACGCCTGATGTATATGCAGCGGCACTGGATTGAAGTCCGGCAGAAAAATGTGGTATAATAATCGCATATCAAACATGGAGTGATAAAGGTATGGAACTGGAACAGGCTCGCAAACGGGCAGAGGAATTGCGGGTTGTGATAGAAAAAAACAACCGGCTGTATTATGATCAGGACGCCCCCGAACTGGAGGACTTTGAATACGATGCACTGACCAGGGAATTGAAGGCAATCGAAGCGGAATATCCGGAGCTGATTACGTCGGAATCGCCGACCCAGCATGTAGGCGGGACGGCCAGCAGTAAGTTCAGCAAGGTGACGCACAGCGTCAAAATGGAAAGCCTGCAGGATGCATTTTCTCTGGAAGAACTGCGGGATTTTGACGCTCGGATACGGGATGCGGGCATTGAACCGGAGTACGTTGTGGAGGCCAAAATTGATGGCCTTTCGGTCAGCCTTGAGTATCGCAACGGATTGCTGGTGCGGGGGTCCACCCGTGGCGATGGTACGGTGGGAGAAGATGTTACCGAAAATCTGGCAACGATCCAGGACATTCCCCGGCAATTGCCGGACGCACCGGAATTTCTGGAAGTGCGCGGCGAAGTGTATATGCCGCATGCGGCGTTCTTCAAACTGAAAGAACAGCAGGAACTGGAGGACAAGACGCCTTTCAAGAATCCGCGCAATGCGGCTGCGGGTTCTCTGCGGCAAAAAGACGCCAAGATCACCGCAGAACGTGGCCTTTCCATCTTTGTGTTCAATCTGCAGCAATGCGATGGACGCAGCTTTAAAACGCATCACGAAACGCTGGACTACATTAAGTCTTTGGGGTTTCCGGTGTCGCCGCGCTACAGTGTTTTTTCTTCCATTGAGGATGCAATCCGGGAAATTCAGACCATCGGTGAATTGCGCGGTACGTTGGAATATGATATTGATGGCGCTGTTATCAAGGTCAACGATCTGGCCGCACGGCGTGTGCTGGGAAGCACCAACAAATTTCCCCGTTGGGCCATTGCGTTCAAGTATCCGCCGGAAGTGAAAGAAAGCGTCGTTCGTGATATTGAAGTTACGGTGGGCCGTACCGGCGTTTTGACGCCTACTGCGGTATTTGATCCGGTGTTTCTGGCAGGAACCAGTGTTTCCCGCGCCAGCCTGCATAACGGCGACATTATCAGTAGCCTGGGGGTTGGCATTGGGGATACGATCCAGGTGCGTAAGGCCGGCGATATTATTCCGGAAGTTATTGCGGTTTCGGCTCACGGACCGGAGAGCAAGCCGTTCGCCATGCCGACAGTTTGTCCAAGCTGCGGTGCTCCCGTTGTGCATCTGGAGGATGAAACTGCCCTGCGCTGCGTGAATCCGGAATGCCCGGCGCAAAGTCTGCGCAACCTGATTCACTTCGCTTCCCGCGATGCCATGGCAATCGATGGTCTGGGGGAAGCCGTTGCGGTTCAGCTTACGGAAAAAGGGCTGGTCCACACAGTGGCAGACCTCTATGCCTTGACGGAAGAACAGCTGCTGACACTGGATAAATTCAAGAAAAAGAGTGCGCAGAACTTGCTGGCCTCCATTGAAAAATCCAAGAAAAACAATCTGGATAAACTTTTGTTTGGCCTGGGAATCCGCAACATCGGGGATAAGGCCGCGGCTCTTTTGGCGGAACATTTCGGAAGTATGGAGATGCTCCGCAGTGCCGGTATAGAGCAAATGTGCGAAATCGACGGATTTGGCACGGTGATGGCACAAAGCGTCCGGGAGTTCTTTGACAAAGAAGGAACCAGTGACCTTTTGTCCCGTCTGCAAGAGGCCGGCGTCAACATGCAGTGGATCGGGGAGAAGAAAGGCACCGCATTGGCAGGAAAGACTTTGGTGGTAACCGGAACGCTGCCCACGCTCTCCCGGCAGGAAGCAGAAGCGCTGATTGTTCGCAATGGCGGAAAAGCGGCCGGCTCTGTATCCAAAAAGACCAGCTATGTTGTGGCCGGTACTGCAGCGGGTTCCAAACTGACCAAGGCACAGACGCTGGGCATTCCTGTAATTGATGAAGACGGACTCTATGCACTGATCGAAAACTCATAAGATAGCTTAACACTTCTCAGAAGCACCCTCACAGAGGGTGCTTTTTTGTTTGGTTCTAATCGTGTGGAACGGGACATACAGTGGCAGTGTGAGGTGAGTAAACCATGGACGAGTATTATCGCGTGGTGCAGGCACTGCCGGAACCGCTTTCGGACGAGCTGCGGATGTTGACCCCGTCGTATGCTTCTCTTGTGCAGGAGATCCGGCTGCGGGCGGAACAACCTGTATGCTTTACAGTTCAGGGAAAGCTGGTGCCCTGCACCAGGTATCTTTCAAAAGTACATTTTGCCAAATGGTTGAGCTGCGAAACGGTTCAAAACTGCTTTTTGCACCTGTGCAGGTACTCGGTTTACGCCTATGAAGAAGAGCTGCGCCAGGGCTTTTTTACCATCCAGGGGGGCAATCGAATCGGGGTGGCCGGAACCAGGAGCCAGAGGTGCTTTACATCCGTTACATCCCTCAACCTTCGTGTGGCACGGTGGATCACCTGCGAGATTCCAAGGTGTGTGAAAGATTACCTTTCTGCCGGGAAGGGCGGACTGCTGGTGGCTGGCGCTCCGGGGAGTGGGAAAACCACTTTCTTGCGTACACTGGCCCAATATCTCGGCGCGGGAACAGAGATTCTCTGCGTGGTGGACGAGCGGGGAGAACTAATGGCCCAAGAGAGCGCTGAACACAGGAACAGACAGATGCGCTGTGATGTGTATACACGATGCAGAAAAGAGGAAGGAATCTGTATGGCACTGCGCTGTATGAATCCGCGTTACATCGTTTGTGACGAACTGGGAACAAGCGAAGATGCTGCAGCTGTAGAACAGGGTGTAGCTTCGGGCGTTTGCTTTTTGGCCTCGGTGCATTGCACTTCCTTGCAAGAGTTATATCGTAAACCACTATTGGCGCATCTGATCAAGACAGGCGCCTTCAAGGCAGCTGTTTTGCTGGATGGGAGAGAAAAACCGGGTACAGTGTCACAGTGGGGTGAACTCTCATGAGTCTTTTTCTGCATATTGTGGGGACAGCCTTATTGATTGCGGCGGGCGGCGGCGGTGGATGGGCGGTGTGCACATACCAAAAGAATACCTGGCAACAACTACATACGCTGTCCCGGTTATTTAAATATATGCAGGAACTGTTAAGCTACCAAGCGCTCAGCGGAGAAGAACTTCTGAAGCGAGCCGGAGATTACCCGGAATTCGCCCAAATCGGTGTGCGTTCCTGCTGCGTTCTGGAAAAATTGCCGCTTCCGGAAACGCTTCCGGGAACAGTCCGGGAGGAAATCCAATCTTCTTTACGGCAACTGTCTATGGCACCGCGGACAAATGCCTGTGCAATTCTGGAACGGGCCGCATCTCTATGTGGGGAATCTGCCGAACAAAAGCACAGGGAACTGCTGGAAGCCAAGAAACTCTGGCCCCGCCTGGGGGGATGCCTGGGGGCGCTGGCGGCGATTCTGTTATGGTAAGGGAGCTGCGTAATGAACATTGATCTGGTTTTTAAAATAGCGGCGACCGGCATTATTGTGGCGGTTTTGAATCAGTTGTTGATTCGCTCCGGGCGTGAGGATCAGGCGATGATGACAACATTGGCCGGCCTGATCGTTGTACTAAGTATGCTGGTGCGGCAGATCAGTGACCTGTTTGTATTGATCAAGGCACTGTTTGAATTGTGATGGAGAAATATGCTGTTATTCAAATTGGCCGCGGTGGCGTTTGTGGCGGCAATCCTGAGCCTGGCGCTGAAAAAAGAACAGCCGGCATACGCGTTTCTGGTATCTGTATGTGCTGCCGCCGGATTGCTGGCCGCAGTAACGCAACAGATCGAGCCGGTTCTTTCCTGGCTCAACACACTGGACGGAATTTTTCCGGGTCAAGGCATTGGCTGCCTTTTGCGGGTACTGGGCATTGTAATCACCGCACAGCTGGCGGCAGATATCTGCCGCGAGGCGGGGATGGCTGCGGCCGCGACCGCCGCCGAATTGTGCGGCCGTATTTTGGCGTTGCTGCAGGCTCTTCCATTGTTGCAGGAATTGCTCGATTCCTATGCGGGTTATTTGCAGTGATCGTTTGCCTGACCACGTTTCCACCAGCCGCACAGGCGCAGGAATTACCTGATACCGTGAGCAACCTTCTGACAGAGGAAACCATAAACATTGAACAGGTTTCCGATTGGCAGTTGAGTGATGTGTTTGCGTGGCTGGCCGATCTTGCGGGACACAATCTGGAGGAGCCTCTACAGTTCGCCTTTCAGGCCGGAACATACCTGCTGCTGGCCGGTGTATTTGGGCTTTTGGTGAATGGTGATTCCTGGCGCCGATGCCTGGAAGCGGTATCTCTGCTGGGATTTGGTACCCTGTGCCTTGGCGCTATGATGCAGTTGACGGATTCGGTGGTGACGGCGGCACAGGATTGTCAGAACTATTTGGTGGCTTTTGTACCTGTTTACAGCGGCGTCGCCCTTATGGGCGGGCAAAGTGCGGGGGCTCTGGTATACAGCGGAATGTTTTTTACCATGTCCGGGTTTCTGGCAGGGGCGATTCGTATGGTATTGCTCCCCGTCATGCAGATCTATTTTTGCTTTGCAGCGTGTGCCTGCATCTGGGGGAACGCAGGAATTGAAGAAGCCGCTTCCTTGTTCGCTCGCTGCCTGCATTGGATGCTTCGACTGTGCGGGATTCTTTTCAGCCTGGTTTTAGGGCTTCAGAATGTGCTGGCAGGCAGTGTTGATACCGCTGCGGTCAGAACAGGGAAAAGCGTACTCCAGGGATTCATCCCGGTGGTAGGAGATGCCGCCGCGGCAGCATTGTCCGGCGCAGCTTCTGCGGTTCAACTGCTCAAAGGTTCGCTGGCGCTGGCGGCTCTGGGAGCACTGGCGGCGGCCTTTGCCCCTGTGCTGCTGCAATGTCTTCTGTATGTGGCTTCTTTTGCCGGAACCGGCATACTTGCCTCTCTCATCGGGCAAAAGCGGTGCGGGCGGTTGTGCCATCTTTATGGGGAGGGTGCCAGACTGTGTGCCTCCATCTTGATACTGTATTTTTTTATGGTCTTTTTATCTACCGCATTACTTTTAATTACAGGAAACGGGGGATGACTGATGGAAACGATCCGACACGTAGCACTGGGGTGCTGCGTGATCTCCACAGTAGCCGGGATGATCCGTGTCTTCTGGCCGGACAATGGCTTCGCTCCGGTCATAAATGCGGTTTTGGCGTTATATATTATAACGGCGGCTCTGCAGATGATCCGCGGAACCGATTGGAAGATGCTTTCAACGGAGATGTATCGCCTTGCAGTGACGGAACAGACTCCCGCTGACTCTTATGAAGCATACGGAAAACAACTGGGGATGGAAAGCTCGGTGGAAGCTGTTCGTACGATTCTTGCGCAAGCGGGGATCGATGCGGCAGTGCAGTTGCAGGGGGATACCTGCCGCATCACACTGCTGCATGCCGGGGACAGGACCAGGGCGGAGTCCATTTTGGCCGCCAGCTGCGGTACGCTGCCGTATGAAATTGTGGTGGGAGGTGAGGCACCGTGAAATTTTCCGCCCAACCGTGGCAGCAATGGATGCAACAAGGCAAAGTACTTTTGAAGGATGAGAAAAAGCGGGCAAATCTGCTGGTGTGCCTGGGTGTGGCGGGGATGCTTCTTCTGGCACTTTCTGAATGGAAGCCGCAGGAGGAACCATCTTCCGCTACAATAACCGAAGGCTCCGTAACCACAAGCCCGGCAACGTATACCGCACAGCTTCAGGAGCAATTATGCGGATTGATTTCCCGCGTAGAGGGAGTGGGTAAAGTGGAGGTGATGGTTACACTTGCGCGTGGAGAAGAAAGCGTGTACGCCACCGACAACCAAACTGCATCGGATGGAAGTCTTTCCGTCAGCCACGTACTTTTAGGAGAAAGTGGCCTGGTGGAAACCGTGCAGACACCACAGGTGCTGGGGGTCGCGGTGGTTTGCGAAGGCGGAGGAAATGCTGCCGTACAGAATCGAGTGAGTGAGATCGTTCAGGCGCTGACAGGGGTAAAGAGCAACCATATCACCGTCGCCCAGATGGCGGCAACAGAATAAAGGGGGTACCAGGCTATGAAACAAAACGAGGCAAAACAGAGCAAGAGCCGTAAAGCAACGGCGGCGGTAATGGTGCTGGCATTGGGGGCTGCTGTATATCTGAACTGGTCTTTTGCGCGGGAAGCACCGCAAAACCTGACGGTAGCCCAAACGGACGGAACAGCGGTGGAAACGGCTGCTGCCGCCGAAACAGCCGTGGTGACGGATCCGCTGGAAAGCGCAGCGGAAACATCGGCCGCGGACAGTTCTGTGGAGGAACAGGCCACCAACAAGAACTACGGTGAAGCGCAAATGGTCAGTGTAAGCCAGGATTCCGGCACGGAATTCTTTGAGGAGGCGCGCCTTTCCCGCAGCAAGTCGCGGGATGAAGCACTGGAGGCCCTGAACGAAGCGCTGAAAGATACATCGGTCAGCGAAGCAGAGAAAAAGGAACTGACCAATAAACTCAGTACGCAGGTCAACAACATCACCCTGGAAACCAAGCTGGAAACACTGATCAAGTCCAAAGGTTTTGCGGACTGCGTGGTGAATCTGGAGGGTGAACGCGCCAATGTGACGGTCATGACAGAGAACGACGCACTGACTGCGGAAGAGGTGGCGCAAATCCGGGATGCGCTTATGAGTCAGTGCACAGGTTTGCAGGCACAGAACATCACCATCGTGGAGGTAAAATAAACTTTCTATCGGTTGCAAACGGTATGGTTTTGTGGTAAACTAAGCTATACTATAAGAAATAGTGGCCTGATATCAGGCCACATGCAACGGGAGGGTACACAACATGGATGTGCAGAATACCATCGGGGGCAGCTTGCAGATTTCAACGGACGTCTTGGCCAAGATCGCGCGTCTGGCTGCGTTGGAAGTAGGCGGCGTTGCCGAGGTGACCACCGGCAACAGCCAGAATGTGCGTCGGCTTTTGGGCCGTACCGGTTTGCAGAAGCCGGTCAGCGTTTCTCTGGAAGACGGTGTTGCAGCCGTGACCGTGCACCTGACGGCGAACTATGGCCAGAAAATCATGCCGTTGTGTGAAAAAGTACAGGAAAATGTCAAGCAGACGATTCAGAATATGACGGGCATTACGGTATCCCGTGTAGACGTGCTGGTCGTCGGTCTGGCGCAGCCTGAAGCCGAGGATTGAGAAAGAGAAGGACAGGAAACCGAGTATGGGAAAAAAGCTCACCCGCCGCGAATCCCGTGAGGCGGCCTTTTTGACGGCGTTTGCCGCAACGTTTGAACCTGAAATGCCGAGTCTTCCGGCCGGCACCGAACAGCCGGAAGCAGATGATTTTGCACGTCAGTTGCTGGCGGCCATGAATACACATGCTGAAGAGCTGGACTCGCTCATCGAAGCACATCTCAAGGGCTGGACCCTGAATCGTGTGCCGCGTGTCAGCCTGGTGGCCCTTCGGCTGGGTTTGGCTGAGATGCTGTATGGCGAAGAGCAGAAGCCCGGCGTGGCAATCAATGAAGCGGTGGAACTCGTCAAAAAATACGGCGCCGATAACGATTATCAGTTTGTCAACGGATTGCTTGGCACGGTAGCCCGCGAGCGGGAAGAGCGCCCTGATGCAACATGCTGACGCTGGGAATCGATACCAGCAATTATGCAACCTCTCTGGCTGTGTTTGACACAAACGCCGGAGAGGTTGTTTGTGATTGCAAAAAGTTTTTGCTGGTAAAAGCCGGGCAAATGGGGTTGCGCCAGAGCGACGCGCTGTTTCACCATATCAATGCGCTGCCTCAGCTTTTGCAAGAGATGGCAGAGCGTGCGGACTTTTCGCAAATCGGAGCGGTTGGGGTTTCTGCCCGGCCACGCCCTGTGGATGGCTCCTATATGCCGTGCTTTCTTGCAGGTGTCAATGCTGCCACTGGCATTTCTCTGGCCCGAAAAATTCCTCTGATCCAAACGACTCATCAGCAGGGACATATTGCAGCGGCACTGTTTGCTACCGGAAATCGGGATCTCTTCACAGAAGATACGCTGGTATTTCATGTATCCGGCGGTACCACAGATTTGCTGCTGTGCCACGGCGCCGATCAAATCGTTCCGTTGGGAACCAGCAGCGATTTGTATGCCGGTCAGGCGGTTGACAGACTGGGTGTCAAACTCGGGTACCCTTTCCCTGCCGGCTCCTACGTCAGCGAGCAGGCAGCGCTGTGCACAGAAAAGGTTCGCCCCAAAGTCAGTGTGCGTGGGATGGAATGCAGCCTTTCGGGACTGGAAAATCAGTGTGCCAAATTGCTGGCGGAGGGCAAGCCTGCCACCTACGTGTGCAAGTACTGCCTTTTGTGTATCGGGGAAACACTGGTTCGAATGGCCAATGCGGCATTACAGCAGTATCCCGGGCTGCCGGTGGTGTTTGCAGGCGGTGTTATGAGCAGTGACCTGATCAGAATGTATGTGACCAATCGGGTGCCGAACGCTTATTTTGTTCCTGCAAAATTTGCCAGCGATAATGCCATCGGCATTTCGGTGCTGGCAGCCAAGGAGAACCATGCATGGCCGATTTCATTAACGTAACAGCACTCAACCGTCTGGCAAAAGACGTTTTGGCGCAATGTGAGCCGCTCAACAATCTGATCGTCTGCGGAGAGATTTCGGGTTTTACCCGCCATTATAAAAGCGGACACCTCTACTTTACGCTGAAAGATGAAAATGCCAGCGTAAAAGGGGTCATGTTTCGCGGACAGGCGCGCCTTTTGAACTTTGAACCGCAGAATGGTATGCTGGTGCTTGCGTACGGCCATGCCACCATCTATGAACGGGATGGTGTGTTCCAGCTGTATGTGGATTATATGCGCCCGTTTGGTGCGGGAGCGGCCCAGATGGCGTTTGATGCCCTGTACAAAAAGCTGGAGGCAGAGGGCCTCTTTGCCGCAGAGCGCAAACGCGCGCTGCCGCCGGTTCCGCACTGCATCGGTGTTGTAACCAGCAAAACCGGAGCGGCCTGGCAGGATGTACAAAACGTCATCGCGCGCCGCTGGCCGCTGGTTCAGCTGTTGCTGGCGCCGGTTTCTGTACAGGGAATCGAAGCGGAGCGCAGCATTGTGGCGGGCATCCGGGCATTGGACCAAGATGAACGGCCGGATCTGATCCTGGTTACGCGAGGTGGAGGCAGCAAGGAGGACCTTTGGATCTTTAACAGCGAACGGATTGCCCGTGCGGCAGCCGTTTGCCGCAAACCGGTGGTATCTGCAGTGGGGCATGAAATAGACACAACCATTCTGGACTATGTGGCTGACCTGCGTGCCCCTACACCATCGGCGGCGGCAGAACTTTGCGTGCCTGACCGCGGCGAAATTCTGCAAAAAATATCCGCTTTGCAGGATAATATTCAAAAAAATATACAGAATCGTATTCAAATATGCTATAATAACTTTACAATGGCTGCTGTGCGTCAGAATCAGCAGCACGAAAGACAACTTCTGGCACGACATGAGCAGGAAGTGCAGCGTGTGAGTGCCCTGATTCAAACGGCACAACAGCAAAATATGACGCAGGTGGACAAAGAATTGCGTTCGGCTGCGGCGTTGGCAGAGTCGCTGAATCCGTATGGCGTACTCGCCCGCGGGTATGCGATTGTCAGCTGCGGTGATGCCATACAGTGCGTAGAAGAGCTGGAACCGGGTCAGCGGATTAAATTGCAGGGAGCCCGTGCCGAAGCAGCCTGTACGGTGCAGGCTGT